>MEHZ011594625.1_pt1 | contig 73608 bp, 72 predicted proteins | sample 897221 | NCBI WGS metagenome assembly MEHZ01 (sample SAMN05514161, study PRJNA337945) | marine metagenome | isolation source: marine surface water | place: Arctic Ocean | collected 2007-12-13 | reverse complement strand
AGCGACACCAGCGACACCAGCGACACCAGCGACACCAGCGACACCAGCGACACCAGCGACACCAGCGACACCAGCGACACCAGCGGCCCCGGCGATACCGCCTACCAAAGGTGAAACAAATGCTTCCTCAGCACATGCCAGTCCTGGCGTAAGGCGCTTCGCTCGTGAATTAGGTGTGGATATTAATCTGGTATCAGGCACCGGGCCTAAAGATCGAATACTCAAAGAAGACATCCAAACCTTTGTTAAAAATAGTATCCAAAGCAGTGGCAGCGGCGCAGCGACCGGTTCTGGTTTAGGCTTTAGTTTGCCTGCCTGGCCAGTTATTGATTTCGAAAAATTTGGATCTATTGAAAAGAAAACATTATCCCGCATCAAGAAGATTTCAGGAGCGGCACTTCATCGAAACTGGGTCACCATCCCTCACATCACGCAACACGATGAAGTAGATATCACTGAGCTAGAAGCGTTTCGCAAATCACTTGCTAAAGACGCTGAAAAATCAGGCGTTAAGGTGACGCCATTAGCACTCATCATGAAAGCAGCGGTGGCTGCTCTAAAACAGTTTCCAGAATTTAACTCGTCCTTAACGCCTGAAGGAGATGCCCTCTTTATCAAACAGTACTTCCATATTGGCGTTGCTGTTGACACGCCTGGAGGACTTGTTGTTCCCGTCATTAGAGACGTCGATAAAAAAGGCATTCTTCAGATCGCCGAGGAATTAGGGAAAGTCAGCATTAAGGCACGCGACGGCAAACTCGCACCAGCCGATATGTCTGGTGGTACGTTCTCCATTTCGAGCTTAGGCGGGATTGGTGGCAGTCACTTCACTCCGATCGTCAATGCACCAGAAGTTGCTATTTTAGGTGTGGCTCGATCTGCGATGAAACCCATTTGGAACGGGTCAGAATTCACACCTCGACTCATACTTCCGCTATCGCTATCCTACGATCATAGAGTAATCGACGGAGCAGAAGGGGCGAGATTCATTACCTATCTGAATCAGGTCCTCAGTGACATTCGAAGGATTTTGCTCTAAGCGTGCGAACTACAAGTATGAATTTATTTCAATATCTAGACCTATAGACCTTGGTAATCAGCTCACGCATCGGGGTCCTTGGCGGCACATTTGACCCAATCCATTTCGCCCATCTTCGATTAGCGGAGGAAGTGGCGGAAGCATTTTTACTCGATACGGTTCGCCTTATCCCCTCCGCTGACCCACCACATCGAACCTCTCCAGGCGCATCAGCACAAGACCGTTTACGTATGGTTCGGCTCGCGCTTGAGTCGGCCGGAGACCATCTCGTAGCAGATGGCAGCGAGTTGGAGCGTGTTGGGAAAAGTTATATGGTGGACACATTAAAGGCCTTACGAGAAGAAAATCCAAGTGAATCCATCAGCCTCATTCTTGGTACCGACGCATTCATCGAATTAATGACTTGGTATGAATGGCAGCAGTTATTTACGCTGGCGCACATCATTGTCGCTTCTCGACCAAATTTACCCATAAGCCAACTTAAAAATAAACTTAAAGGTGAATTATTCGCCGAATTCGAACAACGCAATAGTCGCGATTACAATACAATCAGTTCGTCAACACACGGATTAATTTATACGTACGAATTTACATCACTCGAGGTCTCGGGCACGTCATTACGAAAAAGAATTCAAAATGGGCTGAGCCTTAAGTATCTTTTACCCGATAATGTAATAAACTATATTCAAGACTATAGTCTTTACGAGGAGAGCCGTTCTGAATCAAACACTGAGTGATATTGCTATAGATGCACTAGAGCAAATCAAAGCACTAGATATCGTTACAATCGACATAACCGCATCCAATGCCCTCTTTGATCAAATCATTGTTGCCAGCGCAGAGTCAACACGACAAGCGCGGGCCTTTGTAAACAATCTCAAAGAGAACTTAAAAGGAACCGGACACGGCGTATTGAGCGTTGAAGGAGAAACATCAGGGGAGTGGGTGCTCGTCGACCTAGGTGACTTAATTGTTCACGTCATGAAGCCTGAAGTCAGAACCTACTACAACTTAGAGGACTTATGGCAGGAAACCCCTTCTTCAGAAAAAGGCGATCACCAACAAGTCAGCTAAAAGCAGTTTGGCTCAGCACAGAATATCCTTAATTCGGCTCCGACACTTGCACCAAACATTTTCTAATTCGCGAATATGAAAATCAATATTATTGCCGTGGGTCATAAACCGCCCAAATGGGCTGAGGACGGCTGCCAAGAATATCTCAAACGATTTCATCGCGAACTATCAATTTCAGTGACTGAAATTAAACCAGCATTTCGTGTTGGGCATACCGATAAAAACCACCTCGCCAGAAAAACGGAAAAGGAGCGAATCCTTGCAAAAGCTAACAAAAATGCTTACCTAATCGCGTTGGATGAGAGAGGGAGCCAAAACACCACCAGCGAACTGGCGAAGTTAATGAGCACGTGGATGACTGAAGGGAAAGATGTTGATTTCGTCATCGGTGGCGCGGATGGCCTTGACCCCGACATAAAGGGGCAGGCCTTCAAAACGCTTGCCCTATCGGCAATGACTTATCCCCACGCGCTCGCTCGATTAATTCTCGTCGAACAGCTCTACCGAGCTCAGTGTATTATCAGAAATCATCCTTATCACAGAGATTAAATTACGTCACACGGCATGAGCGATTTTTTTTATTTGGCCTCACAAAGTCCGCGACGGAAAGAAATACTGGATGCATTGCGTGCACCCTATCGACTCCTTAATTTAGTGGAAGGTCCAGGTGACAACGCAGATTTCGACGAAACCCCCATTCCAAATGAGCTGCCTACCCACTATGTCAATAGAGTCTCATTGCTTAAAGCATCTGCAGCCTGGAGGCACCTTGTAGACCATCGTCTACCAAAAGCACCTGTGTTAACCGTAGATACAACCGTAACCCTAGATGACAAAATCTTAGGTAAACCCGAGGATGCAGAGGACGCACGAATTATGCTCCAGAGGCTTTCGGGCAGAGAACATCAAGTGCTCACGGCTGTTACCATGAAACAAGGTGGCGAGATACACCAAACGCTTTCAATGACGAACGTGTGTATGCAGTCACTTAGCGAGAGTAATATTGAGCGCTACATACAAACTGCTGAACCTTTTGGTAAAGCTGGTAGCTATGGTATTCAAGGTATCGCCAGCATTTTTATCAGTCACATCTCTGGAAGTCACTCAGGAGTCGTTGGTTTACCCATCTACGAGACATCCGAGCTCATTAAAAAATTTGGATTTTCACTGTTATGAATAATGAAATACTGATCAATGTCACGCCGCAAGAGACACGTGTCGCGATCATTCAACGAGGCATAGTACAAGAACTACATATTGAACGTGAAGCCCAACGTGGGCTCGTGGGTAACATATATAACGGTATCGTGAAACGCATCTTGCCCGGCATGCAATCTGCATTTGTTGATATCGGCATAGAGAAGGCTGCTTTTTTACATGTCGCCGATATATTCGGTCGCGATCAGGATGAGGCAAACGACACTCCAATTGAAAAGCTACTCCATGACGGACAAAAAATACTCGTTCAAGTCATTAAAGACCCCATTGGGACCAAAGGAGCTCGGCTATCCACGCAAGTCAGTATTGCGGGACGCTTGTTGGTCTACCTACCATTAGAAAGTCATATCAGAATCTCACAAAAAATTGGGGACGAGGAAGAACGCGGACAACTTAAAGAGCGCTTAACTCGACTGAAGGGTGAAGATTGTCAACAAGGCTTTATCGTTCGAACACTCGCAGAGACTGCAAGTGACGATGAGTTCCAATCAGACATCGACTATTTAAGACGAGTTTGGGGAGACCTTAAAGATCGAGCGAAGACAAGTAAAGCGCCATCCGCCGTGTATCAAGATCTAGATTTAAGTGTTCGAATTTTGAGAGATTTCCTGGCAGACGAGTCTGAACGCGTCCTTGTAGACTCCAGAGAAACCTTTCAAAAAATGGAAATTTTTGCCAATACCTTTATTCCGAACTTTGCAAACCGCGTACAAATCTATACGAGCGACCGCCCTTTATTTGAACGTTACGGGGTTGAGGATGAAATAGAAAAAGCGATGAGCAAACGAGTAAATTTGAAATCTGGTGGTTACCTCATTATCGATCAAACAGAAGCGCTCACCACGGTAGATGTGAATACTGGTGGATTCGTTGGCGATAGGAACTTTGAGGAAACCATATTTAAAAATAATCTCGAAGCATCACAAGCTATCGCTAGGCAACTAAGACTTAGAAACCTGGGGGGCATTATCCTCATTGATTTTATTGACATGGAGAATGATGCCCATCAACAATCCATACTCGAGGAACTTGAAAAATCGATCACGCTAGACCGAACACGAATAACCATTAATGGTTTTACACAACTTGGCTTGGTAGAAATGACGAGGAAACGAACTAGAGAATCGTTAGCGCATGTGCTATGCGAACCGTGTCCCACGTGTTTAGGGCAAGGGGAAATTAAAACCATTGCAACAATCAGCTATCAAATACTTCGTGAATTGGTTCGAGAGTCTCGGCAATACAATCCGAAGAGCCTGCGCATCATTGCATCACAAAAAGTAGTGGATTTTTTCCACGAAGAAGAGTCTCAGAGTATTGCAATGGCGGAAGAATTTATTGGTAAAACAATATTGCTACAAATCGAACCTATGTACGGACAACAAGAATACGATATCGTACTCGGGTAAATGTGGCGCCCAACTAAGATGCGGTCAGAAACACCATTAGGCTGTGATTCAGCGCGCTGATTGGCCATATCAGAAAAATCTGGCACGTCACCAATAAAAATAACAGGGAGAGATCCACACCACCGACCGGGTTAAAGCGTCGCCTAAAGATATCCAAAAATGGAGATGACATGGCCATCAACAAAGACATAATAGGGCTATAAGGATTAACCCAAGATAAAATCGCTTGAGCAAACGTAACCACAATAATAATGTAGACGAACATCTTGGCTAGACTAACCGCAGACAAACAAGATATTGCCAACACAGTCGTGAGTGCCGAAGTTTTAAGATCCATGCCACTTAAAATGAAAATCATGCTCAACAACAACATCTCTGTAAGTAACGCCAATAAGAATGTCGACAAGTCATAGCCACGCCAGCCAGGAACGAAGCGCCTCGCAGGTATCACCGCAAAATCCGTAATGGCACATACGAAAATGCTCAAAGGGTTGCGTGGCGTTGCTCGTACAACCTGCAAATAGAACCGAAGCAAAAACGCAAGCGACAATATACCCAAAACGGTTTTTAACAAAAAAATTCCAACTTCGATCATTATTTATCTCCTCCAAACTCTTTAGCTAACTCCTCCGAGCGATCTCTGGCACACCGAACACCTCGAGCAATCATATCCTTTAATTTGTCGTCATCAAAAGAGGCCAACGCCGCCGCCGTCGTTCCTCCTCTTGAGGTCACCCGCTCACGCAATACTGATATAGATTCTTCCGACCGAGCAGCGAGCCTTGCGGCGCCCAAAAACGTCTCAACAGCGAGTAGCCCAGCAGCATCACGGTCAAGTCCCAACTCTGCGCCGACGGCCTCTAGCGCTTCAATAAAATAAAATACATAGGCAGGCCCACTCCCAGAGATAGCCGTGACCACATCAATTAACGATTCTGTCTCACACCATATATGTTGCCCGACACAGCTCATAACATTTTCTGCCAATTCGCGATCACCCGTGGTCATGTCATCTCCGTACATACCTGACACGCCCGCTTGGATTAAAGCAGGCGTATTCGGCATAACACGAATGATCCGGCTATAACCATTCAACCACTGTGTGATTGATGCGATAGGGATACCGGCAGCAATACTGATAATAAGACTTGTCTTAAGACTTGACGCACACGACTGCACCACTTCTTTTAAGTTTTGAGGCTTCACAGCCAATACAACAACATCTGCATTAAAATCAGAATCAATAAAATTCGGCGCCGTACTTATCTGCATGGCATTAAATTTCGCTCTGGCCTCTTCCGCCACATCTACAACCAGAAGATCGCTCGGAGACGAACCCTTTTTTAGAAGCCCGCTGATAAGTGCGGTCGCCATGTTTCCGCCCCCGATAAAAACAACTTTCATATTATTGTTACCTCAGTATTCGACCTTAATGGCCATCCTATATGTTTCAATTCTAATATCACTCAACGAGCACCAAAAATTCCTCGACCGATCCGCACAAATGTTGCTCCTTGCTGTATGCCAATTTCTAAATCATCTGACATGCCCATTGATAACACATCTAACTCAAAACCATCTTGATTTAAGGAATCCTTCAATTCGGCTAACCGTCGAAATGTGTCTGAGGCTGACCCATTCTCTGCGCTGACCTCTGGAATGGTCATCAGCCCTCGCAGATCCAAGAAAGGCAATTGCCGCACCGCTCGCGCAAGGTCAAAGACATCTGAGACACGACACCCCCGCTTGGTCTCTTCTCCTGTAACGTTCACTTGCAAACAAACCTTCAGCGGACGGCCGATCTGCGACCTTATCTCTGAGAGTCTTTGGGCTATCTTTAATCGATCAACAGAATGGACCCAATCAAACTTGGTCGCGATTTGTCGTGTTTTATTACTCTGAATCGGCCCAATAAAATGCCACTCAAGTGGCAAGTCACTCAGTGTGTCAATCTTATTAATCGCTTCCTGCACGTAATTCTCTCCAAAGCGTAACTGTCCTGATTGATAGGCTTCTCGGATTACATCAGCAGAAAATGTTTTGCTCACGGCAATCAACCACGCCGATTCTGGCTCTCGTCCCGCACGGCTTAAGGCCATACTTATTTGAGCATTAACACGTAACAAATTATCACTGATAGTGCACTCTTTCTCCATCATTTGACGCGCAACGTCACGGTTTTAAAACCACCAAAAAAACAATTGCCACCAATATCAGTACTGGGAATTCATTAAACCAACGGTACCAGACATGCGAATGCTGATTTTGATCGTCCTTAAATTTTTTAACCAACACTCCACACCAGAGGTGATAGATCACCAGCACACCCACCAAACTGAGTTTTGCTTGAATCCAAAAACTCTCGAAACCCCATCCGCCAATTACCAACCAAAACCCTGTAGTTATGGTCAATAAGGCGCCGGGCATCATGATTCCATAAAACAATTTACGCTCCATGATTTTGAAACGATCCTGACTGAGTTTGTCAGTAGACATCGAGTGATAAACGAATAATCGTGGTAAATAAAATAAGCCTGCGAACCAGGTCACCATAAGAATAATATGCGTTGCTTTCACTATGCCCATCAAAACCGAATCTCCTTTTCTGGTTCGCTATGACGACAGTTTCTGTCGACAGTGATTGATCACCACATTTTGAAGACGAATTAAGTCTCCATGGAAAAAGTGTCCGGCACCAGGGAACACTGTCACGGGTATATGCTGTGGCCGAGCCCAATTCAGCACGTCAGACAGCAGCACCACATCGTCTTCTTCCCCGTGTAAGACCAAGGAGTCCTCAGGAACAGGCTCAACTTCAAATTTGCCCACCGCTGGCGCAATCAACACAACCTGATGGGGGCTTTTATCTTGTGCTGCACGAGCAACCACATAGGTGCCGAAAGAAAACCCTGCAAAAATTAAATGGTTTGGTTGAAATCTTTTCTCGGCGTAGCTCAATACCGTTTCGAAATCCTCAATTTCGCCTGCACCTCCATCGTAGACGCCATCGCTATTGCCAACACCTCTAAAGTTAAAACGTACAGCGGTTAGGCCTAACGCACAAAATGCTTTTGCAAGCGTCTGCACGACTTTGTTCTCAAAGGTCCCACCGTATAAGGGGTGCGGATGCGCGATCAAAGCACAGCCTACACTCGCAGCACTCGGCTCATTGACGGCGATTTCCAGCTTTCCAGAAGAACCCTCAATCAATAAACACTCTTCATTTCTACGGTTCAAATTTGCAATCGCTCCACAATGCGCCCGCCAACCAAGTGTTCATCGATAATTTCGTCAATGTCACTCTCATCAATAAACGTATACCAAACCTCTTCTGGGTAAATCACGATAACCGGACCTTCATCACATCGATCTAAGCAACCCGCCTGATTAATGCGTACACGGTCAGGCCCTGACATGCCGAGTGCTTTAATCTTTGCCTTAGCGTAATCCCTCAAATTCTGAGAACCGCGGTCATTGCAAGAGGTTCGGCCATCTGTGCGTTGGTTACAACAGAAAAATACGTGGTGCTGATAAAAGCTCATAAGCGATAAAATAGTTGATACTGGTTGTTTATAGATTATATCGGAGACAATACGTGATACTTGTAAAATATATATCGACGGTCCATGACTGAGGTAGATGTTTTTAATGGCGATGCGGATGGGCTCTGTGGCATCACGCAGCTTAGGCTGGCTCAGCCCAAGCAATCCGCAGTCGTTACCGGTGTAAAACGGGATAATGCGCTTTTAATGCAAGCGTCGCTTTCTGGCGTGAGCCAAGTAACGGTCGTTGATATTTCTCTGCACACCAATCTAGACGCTCTGAATAAGGCCCTTGCTTCTGGCTGCAAGGTTGAATGGTTTGATCATCATCATCCTGGCGAGATCCCAAATCACACGAATCTGACCGCTCATATTGACACCGATCCCAACGTCTGCAGCAGTCTCATCATTAACGCTCACCTGAATGGTCAATTTCAAAACTGGGCCATCGCTGCCGCCTTTGGAGACAACTTAGATCAAAGTGCTCGAGAACTCGCGGCGTCTGGCAGCCTCTCGAGAAAATCGATTGCAGTACTTAAGGATCTGGGTAATTGCATCAACTACAACAGTTATGGCGAGTCTATCGAAGACCTACATTATCATCCTGAGGAGCTCTGCTATTTAATGCGACAGTTCGATGAGCCCCTAAGTATGGTCGCCGAAACCAAGGTGCTCCAAGTACTCAAAAGTTATTATGCGGAGGACTTAAGTCGCGCGCGTAAGGTGCTGACGCAAATCGTCAACAACGATGTGGCCATCGCTGTTCTTCCCAATGAAAAATGGGGCCGAAGAATTAATGGCATCTACGCAAATGAGCTGGCAAATAACTTTCCCAAGCGGGCCCACGCCGTACTTGTTGAAAAGGAAAATGGATATACAGTAAGTATCCGCGCACCCAAAAGTAACCCCACCAATGCGCAACAAGTCGCACTTAAATTCGAGACGGGGGGTGGCCGCCACGCAGCGGCAGGCATACAGCATCTTCCTAATGATCAACTGATTCGCCTCACGGAAGCATTAACGCGTCAGTACTTCTCATCATAAAAACAGTAGGTAACGAATCGTCGAACCATTTTAGTGACACCCAAAAAAAAGCCAGCCTAAAAGGCTGGCTTTTTAACCATGGAGATGGTGTGAAACTATTAATGACTTAATTTAGAAATCTATTTGAGATCTAAACATAACGGCTTCCTCGTTACCCACCGCAGCGACAATCGGTGTGTCGTACTTGGTATCAACGAGATTCAACATGAATCGAACTTTTTCGTTCGGGATCCACTTCACGCCAACCGTCGTCGTTTTAACCAAATCAGCACCTGTGTAGTTGGCGTCCGCTACAGCTTGGGCATCCCACTCTGACTTACGGATCCCAATTTCCCATGCGCCCGTACCGCCAGCCTTAGAATAAGGTGCGTTAGGCTTAATACCCTTCATACCTTTTAGGCTGTATGAGTTGGCGTAATGCTCACCAGTTATCATGTACGTTAAAGCCATATAACTTGCTTCAACCTCATCATTTTGCACTGACGTATCAACGCTCACTTTGGTAACTTCACCCTGAAATTTAAACGGGCCCCTTGCCGCAACGTAACTCAGATTACTGTGGTCGCGCGAAAAATCGTTTGAGCCAGTAGCCAAGGTCCACGTACCGAACGTGTCACCTCTCGCCTCACCATCTAGGCTAAAGATTGTATCGCCGGTTGCACCGGCCCTGCTGCCTTTTGACGTAGAGTAGCCGACATGTGCGATTGTATCCTTACCGCCACCCATCAGATTCGCCGCGTTATACGCAACAGCGAACATTGAGTCCTTTCCATCAGCCTCATTCCCACTTTCATCGGCGTTCTTACCTTCGCCGTTGTAGTAGCCGATTGAATAGAAGAACGTGTTCTTCACTGGCTCTCCAAAGAGTTGTATACCAATCTGTTTGCCCGGCTGGAGGCCATCCGCTACGGAACGCTCTAGGAAGTCAGTAAATCGCGAACTGGTGCCTTCCTCAAAACCTGAATAGAATTTTTGAGCACCAAAACGTGCGATAAATTTCTTGCTTGGTTTGAAATCAAGATAACCATATTCGAGTTCATTTGAATCTGGGTTGAAAGTTGCTTCCAAACCCCAAACCTCATCAATCGTCGCCTTCACCCCAAGATAAACCCGACGGATCGAGAAAGTGTCTTCTTCTAGATCATGGTTATAGTCATAGAAATCAGACTGAATTCGGCCTGCAAGCTGGAACGCGTTTTTGCCGTCTAAAGTTTCCCACTTGAATCCGCCTTTGTATTTACCTTTAAGTGAATTGGGGTCACCTTTATCCGCTTTGATCTCTTTATACTCAGCGTCATTGATCACGCCTTTGTCATAGAGTTTATCGATCAATGCATCATTTGCAGCAACACTACCAGTCATCGCGAATAATGCGCCCGCAACTGCAGTGGCTATAAGTGCTTTGTTACTTTTTGTGAACATTCACAATCTCCTAATGGATAATAGAAATCTTTCGTGCATAACCGAGCGAGCTCGAACTTACAAAAACGGCTCTCACACAACTCCGTTTCCGATGGATCGAATATTAAGACTCGGATATTACAGTTTGATTACAATTTTCAGTTGTCGTAAAAAATCTACAGCGGGGATAACTTAGAGTTGTGACAACGCCAAGGCCATGAGGCACAAGGCAAGCCCTGCGGTCGTCAATCCGAGGACTCTAACTTTGCGGCTGAGGTCTTTGATTTCCTCTTGATGCTCTTCCCGACCCGCCTCCGTGTCTTCCGACAAATAAGCATCAATCAGTCGCGGCAATCGTGGAAGTATCGCAGCCCACGAGGGCGCCTCTTTTTTAATCTGTTTGATCAGCCCCTTGAATCCCATTTGCTCTTTCATCCAGCTTTCGAGGTAAGGCTTCGCCGTCTTCCAAAGGTCTAAGTTTGGGTCTAACTCGCGACCAAGCCCCTCAACGTTCAGCAACGTTTTTTGAAGCATGACGAGCTGCGGTTGAATTTCTACGTTAAAACGTCTCGCTGCTTGAAAAAGATTCAAGAGTAATCGACCAAAAGAAATATCCTTAAGTGGTTTATCGAATATCGGTTCACAAATAGACCGTATCGTTGCCTCAAAGTCATCGATACGGGTATCTTTAGGGACCCAGCCCGCGTCAACATGTGCCTCTGCTACGCCGCGATAGTCACGCCTAAAAAATGCCAAGAAGTTCTGAGCCAGATAGTTTTTATCAACCTCAGTGAGTGTCCCCATAATCCCGAAATCAAGAGCCACATAACGCCCATCCAATTGCACCAAAATATTACCCGGATGCATGTCGGCGTGAAAGTATCCGTCTCGAAACACCTGAGTAAAAAATATCTCGACACCTGATGCAGCCAGTTTTTCTAAATCAATCTGGTTAGCTCTTAACTCATCAATTTTCCCAACCGGGATGCCTGACATGCGCTCCATTACCATGACATTCGTATGACAAAAATCCCAATAGATTTCTGGCACGACCAAGCTGGATGAGTCCTTAAAGTTACGACGCAGTTGACTCGCGTTTGCTGCCTCGCGCATGAGATCAAGCTCGTCGTCAAGATGTCGTCTAAACTCCGCAACCACCTCTCTCGGCTTGAGTCGTTTGCCGTCTGGAAGGATGCTCGCTAACGCCCACGCAAACAAATCGAGCAGCGCAATGTCACGGCTAATCACAGAGGCGATGTCAGGTCGCAATACCTTTACGGCCACTTCCCTACCATCCATCAAAACACCAAAGTGGACTTGCGCAACCGAAGCGCTGGCGACCGGCTTAAGATCGAACTCCCTAAATATTTTTGACGTATCGCCCGCAAATGAGCGCTCTAAGATGTTCGAAACAGACTCCGATGAAAACGGCGCAACTCTATCTTGCAGCAAGGCCAACTCATCCGCGATGTCGAGCGGAATCATGTCTCGCCTCGTGGAGAGCACTTGACCGAACTTAACGAATATAGGCCCAAGCTGCTCTAACGCAAGACGCAGTCGTACGCCTCTTGGACGAGACAGATCACGACTGAAAAATATTGTTCTTGTGACTCCTCGAAGAACGCGCAACGTGCGATTCGAAGAAGCAAATTCGTCAAGGCCAAATTGGATCGCAACCCAAAATATATACAGTGCGCGAAAAAACCTCATACGTTGAGGTTTTTCTGGTTGTCGTGTCGCGCTTGAATGACTTCGGCCACACGCTTCTCAAAACGACCCACTGCATCCGATAACTCATCCACCTCTTGAATAAACAGATCAGCACCCACCTTGGTAACCAACAGCCGCGATTCTTCGGTTAGATAGTCACTCAGTGACGACTTCATTGAGTGACGCGCACCACTTAACCAACGTCCGAACCCTCTCAAGAGCTCACCTAATCGATGGGCGATCACATCACCAAAGACTCGAGAAAGATCCTCTTCATAATCCCAGTCAATCTTACTCACGATGCGGGATAGGTCAGAAGCGAAATGTGCGTCACCTTCAATACGCACACCTCTCCAACCTAGCTCGCCCTCTTTGAGCCAATTAAGTGCGACGTCAGGACTTAGTTTTATGATTAAACTTGGCTGCTCGTCACCTGAATAGCGTTCAACATAACCCTCTTCATCTATACACACCACAATTGGGCCTAAAGGCGCCTCTACGCAAATAAGCTTGCCTCTATGGGCAGCAAGATCCTGTCGCGCTTCGGGCGAGCCTGCGAGCACGTGTTTCAAAAAACGTAATATCAACACTAAGGGCAGCATCATCACACCTTGAACCCTCGATGAACCGCAACCACACCCGCCGCAAGGTTAAAGTACTCAACCCGATCGAAACCTGACTCTCGAAACATATCCGCAAGCTCCTCTTGGCTCGGATGCATGCGAATAGATTCTGCCAGATAACGATAGCTATCCTCATCCTTAGCAACAAGTTTGCCCATGAAGGGAATAAACTTGAAGGAATATAAATCATATAGTTTCTCAAGCGGCTTCCATACCTTTGAAAACTCAAGCACGATCAACCTGCCACCCCGACGCGTCACCCGATACATCTCTTTCAATGCCTGCGCTTTATGCGTCATGTTCCTCAAACCAAAGGCCACTGTGACGCAATCAAAGTATTCATCAGGATAAGGTAGAGACTCAGCATCACATTGGCATAGAGGTGGCATTTTCCCCGCGTCCATTAATCGATCTCGCCCGACGCTGAGCATCTCTAGGTTGATGTCGGTTAACCATAGCTCGCCTTCCGGTCCTATTTTTTCAAGGAACAGCTTGGATAAATCCCCTGTGCCCCCAGCGATATCGAGCACGCGCGAACCGGTTGTGACACCTGATAACTGCACCGCGAATCGCTTCCACAAACGATGCAATCCTCCAGACATAAAGTCATTCATAAGGTCGTATTGGCTTGCGACTGAACTAAAGACCGCCCCGACTCGCTTGCTTTTTTCTGATTCTGGGACTTTTTGGTAACCAAAGTGAGTGGTGCCAGATTGTTCGCTTTTCTTTGAATCCATGCCTGCGCCTTGAGAGTTAACCACGCGAAGCTCCATTTTTCTTGAGCCGCTCAAGATAGTCTGACCAGTTTTTTTCAAAATTATTTCCCAAGGACCATAAATAATCCCAAGAAAAAATACCCGTATCATGACCATCAGTAAAGGTCAATTTTAGAGCGTAATGGCCTACCGGTTCGATATGTTGAATGTTGACGTCCTTTTTTCCGACCTGCAGCACCTCTTGTCCTGGGCCGTGACCAAGCACCTCTGCCGAAGGAGAAGATACTCGTAAATACTCACAAGCCAGTATGAACTGGTCACCATTGCTAAACGCAATCTCAAGTGAACGAGTTTTTTGGTGGTGCACGATATCCGTAGGAATTAATGGGGTGGTGGAAGACTTAGTATTCAATTGAACCTCTTAGCTGTAATGCTTCTGTAACAAAATAGTCATAATATAACTGCGTGTACAACAAACTATAGCGAACAATTCAATGGCCGGTACCATTCTTATCGTAGAAGACGAGCCAGCTATCGCTGAGCTGATCGACCTCACACTAAAACGAAACGGTCATCAAACAATCTGCGCCGGATCAGTGGAGGAGGCGATCCGTTTGATTGACCATGTACTACCAGACCTCGCGCTCATCGACTGGATGCTGCCCGGGGCCAGCGGCATAGAGCTCATTAAACGACTCAGGTCAAATAAACGCACCCAATCCATGCCCATTATCATGCTCACTGCTAAAGCAGATGAGGCAGACAAATTAGCTGGTCTTGATACCGGAGCTGACGACTACGTCACAAAACCATTCTCACCCAAAGAGCTCGTGGCGCGCATAAAAGCCGTTTTGCGTCGCCGCGCGCCACAACTGACCGACGACATTGTAGAAACTAATGGGCTTCGAGTCGACCCTACCCAACATCGCGTCAGTCTTAACGGGGAGACGGTTCACATGGGGCCCTCAGAATTTCGGTTACTGCATTTTTTTATGACACATCCTGAGCGCGTCCATACTCGAACCCAACTTCTTGATCAAGTCTGGGGCGATCACGTTTTTGTAGAGGACCGTACCGTGGATGTTCACATTCGCAGATTGAGGCAGACGCTAGAACGCTCGGGCCACGACGATTACATCCAAACCATTAGAGGCGCCGGATATCGTTTCTCAAAACCGTAAACCCTACCGTTTCGAATTTGTTACCATTCGGAATAACACCTCACGAATGGATACTCTGCACTCTTGCGACACTGGATCAACGCGCTCTCAACACTGATATTCCCAGCGATTGTCGCCGGGTTTGTTGCGCTGGTCTGGAATACGACTTTCGGCTTAATTACACTCTGCATTTGGTTCTTTCTTGCCTTGTGGTCGGAACGACAAAATATTTCTTTTTTTGAATCATGGGTTAACTCACCCAAGCCAGGACCACTTCCAGCCGTAACCCCTCGCTGGGATCAAGTATTCAAAGGTTTGATTAAAATTCAGAAACGCCAACGGGCTTCAGAGGCGGCCTTGAGTCGCGCACTCGATCGATTTGAACAAGCCGCTCGGGCCCTACCCGATGCAGTCATTTTGTTAAATAACGCAAGTCAAATTGAATGGTGCAACACAAGGGCAGAAGAATATTTTCAATTAAAACTAAACCGTGATCGCAGCGTCCAAATTGACTACTTACTCCGACAGCCCGCTTTCCGAGCCTTCGTGAGTAGTTCTGACGTAGAGACCACTCTGAATCTTCGATTGCCTCGAACAGGTACAGATCGCCTTGTCTCCATACAAATGATTCCGTTCGGCCATGAACAAAGGCTATTATTGGCGCAAGACATCACGGAACGAGAGCAGTTGGAAATTACACGGCGTGACTTTGTAGCCAACATCTCACATGAGCTCCGCACACCACTCACCGTAATACAAGGTTTCCTCGAAACATTCGAAGATGATCCCACCGATAACCCAGAACTTTTAGCGCGTGGAGTCGAATTAATGTCCGACCAAAGTCGTCGCATGAATCGTCTGATTACCGATCTGCTGGCGCTATCTCGACTAGAAACCTCCAGCACCGCACAAGAAGACATCGTCGACGTATCAAAACTAGCTCATGAAGTTGGCGCTGAAGCACGCACACTATCAAATAAAAAACATCAGATTAATATCCATGCGGCTTCCGACCTGAAAATTCTAGGCGCAGAGGATGAAATCCGAAGTGCATTGTCCAACCTGGTCAGTAACGCTGTTCGGTATTCGCCGACTGGGGGCACCATCGGCATCAGCTGGGGCCTTGTCCATGACGAGCCCGTTTTTTCGTGTCAAGACCAAGGCGTAGGGATTGCCGCGGAACATCTGAACCGCCTCACAGAACGTTTCTACCGAGTCGATAAAGGCCGATCTCGCGAGACCGGGGGCACCGGTCTTGGCTTAGCCATTGTGAAACATGTTCTCAATCGTCATGACGCACAACTGAAAATCTCCAGCCAACCGGGTCGAGGCAGTGAGTTTTCAATTCATTTCTCAAGTAAAAAAATTGCGCCGCAAAAGGAACTAGCCGTCTGATACGCTACCCGCGCTCAAGCCGCTAGTTGCTCTTTTATTGAAGCACGAAATTGCTCCCAAAAACCTGCGGGTGGGAGCACGGGTTGACCTTCAGTTCGCGCGCCCCAAACAGGGTTGGGATAATGGGGGTCGCGCTCAAAACGAGGAATCACATGCCAGTGCACATGTGGAACCACGTTTCCGAATGACGCGATATTTACTTTAGTAGGATTCAATAGTGTGCGCAGGGTTCTTTCTACAACATAAACAACATGCATAATCTGCACCCGATCAGTTGAGGACAAATCAGAAAACTCAACCCAATGCTGATTCGTAATCACACGACAAAAAATTGGATACGTCTCATCACAAACAGAGATCACTCGTGCAAAATCATTTCTCCATATGACCCGCTCTTCATCGGGCAAACATAGGACGCAATCTGAGCCCACGTGCAGACTCATAGCCAAACCTGACAAGTGATCAGGTCCTGTCTTACGCGGCTCGTCGACGAAACGTCTGGCTTCCATGTCATCAATATGTCCTCATCTTATTCTGAGCTTCATCCTAGCACCGAACGGTGTACTCCTAGGTCAGGCCGACCATCAATATCCAATATCTAAAGAATTTTCCCAGGGCAATACAAGACACCGATAAGACAAAGTGCGTCCTAAGCCATCCGGCCGCAACACAAACAACATCTCCCACGAGCGGCACCCAAGAAATCAAAAGAGAAAAACCTCCCCATTGTTGAACCCACGCGAATACCTTTTTACTGGGTAGCTTATAGCTCGGGATAAACCGGCCCAAGATAAACGTTGCTATACCGCCAAGCGTGTTTCCAATGGTTGCGACCCAAAGCACAGTCCAAGCAGGAGCAGCCTCATTAAGGATCATGGTCACAAATATAATTTCGGAGCTACCCGGTAATACACTGGCGGATAAAAAACTACTTGTGAACAAACCGACCAAAGATGCTGCTTCCATATCCTGCCTCCTTCGAGTACATCGACCTCAAATGTTTTTGTCTCATTACACTCGATTTTTAAACCGTATTAACGTACACGAACTCCGAGAGCGCAAAAAGAATTTGGCTTATAATTTGCACTTCGCTAAATAATGCAAACGCCGACGGTCAACTGACTGGCGTGCGTCCAGTTTCGACACACTTGATTATAGGAGCACCCTCTTGATTAGCACCCCAAAACAACTGATTACTGTTGTCGTCCTCGCCTTTGCCGTGCCACTAACAATTATTTTACTTATTGTGCAATTTATCACAGGCGGCATCAAAGTCGATCCCAATAGTTCTGCGATGAGTGAGCAAGCCATAGCGAAACGAATGAATCCGCTCAGCGCTAACAAGTCAAACCAAATGGCAGGCAGCTCAAGTTCGGAGAGCGTAGCTGTAGCCCTGGATCCTGGAGAGTCTCTCTACAATACCGTGTGTCAAGCGTGCCACACCGCAGGCATTGCAGGTGCGCCTAAAACAGGAGATAAAACCGCTTGGTCTGAGCGCGTGAAGCTTGGGAACGATACCCTCTCGAAAAGCGTTATAAATGGTAAAAATATGATGCCCGCTCGAGGCGGCGCGACCAATGCGTCAAACGACGATATTCGAGCGGCCGTAGATTTCATGTTGTCTAAGGTTAAATAACATCAATATCTCCCATACGTCACAAGCCAACATGTTTGTGACGCGACTCGGTGGGCGCTGACTAGGGAATGGCAACTTACGCGATTGGTGACATTCAAGGGTGCGCCAAGACGTTCTTAAAGCTGCTGAAAACGCTTAGGTTTGACCCGGGGAACGACCGACTCTGGCTTGTAGGAGACCTCGTCAATCGTGGCCCTGGTTCGTTAACAGTACTCCGGCACCTCTATAGCATTAGGACGTCGGTCCAGGTGGTTTTGGGGAATCACGACCTCCATTTGCTGGCCGTGGCCAGCGGCGTCGCTTCATTAAGAGATGACGACACAATAGACGATGTGCTAAACGCTCCCGATAAACAAGAATTGCTTCTTTGGCTTCGTCAACAACCACTTTTTTTTAAGGAAGGTCGTCATGCGCTTGTTCATGCAGGCCTACTACCCTCGTGGGATTTCGCTAAAGCCCAAGCACTATCATCAGAGGTCGAGGTACTGTTAAAGAACGACGCGCATCCAGACCTCTTAAAAAATATGCGGGGTGGCAAACCCAAGTACTGGTCTGATGACTTAAAAGCGTGGGACCGCTATCGCGTTATTCTTAACGCATTCACACGCATGAGAGTCTGTGATGAAACCGGTGGGATGGACTTCTCCTACAAGGGAGATTACGAAAACATACCGCAAAGATATTCACCGTGGTTTGATCTGCCGACTCAAAGACCCCGAGATGTCACGCTAATTTGTGGTCACTGGTCCGCGCTCGACCTGTACATCACCCCCAATTTGGTCTCGATAGACTCAGGATGTATTTGGGGTGGGCCGCTCACTGCATACTGCCTCGAGACCCAAGAAATCACCCAATTAGCCAATCAGGATCAGTGACTCACCACCCAAGCGCACGGCCAAAAGACTCCTTAAACTTAGCCTCGATGTAGGCGCGGTCAAATTGATGGTTTTGCGGGCCGCGGCTCTCAATTTTAATAGCGCCCAGCATTGACGCAAGCCTTCCTGTGGTCTCCCAGTCTAGGCCATTCTGAATGCCATATAGAAGCCCGGATCGATACGAATCACCACAACCCGTAGGATCAACAACTTCTGCTGCTGTAACTAGAGGGATATCCAATATTTTGCCATCGACATAAATGGCAGACCCATCGCCCCCACGTGTAACAACCAAGGCCTTCAAATTCCCGGCAATCTGTGAGAGCGTCTGACCCGTTTTTTCTTGCAGCATTTTCGCTTCATAATCATTCATTGCCGCGTAATCCGCCATAGTGACAAAATTCAGCAACTCCTCACCATTAAACATGGGCAATCCCTGTCCGGGATCAAAAACAAAAGGTATACCTGCCTCATGAAATTCTCGCGCATGCTGAATCATACCTTCGCGACCATCGGGTGCAACGATACCTAAACTCACTTGCGCCGCATCAGCTATATGATTCTGATGAGAAAAGCTCATTGCCCCTGGATGAAAGGCTGTAATTTGATTATCGTCCAAATCAGTCGTGATAAATGCCTGCGCAGTAAATGCATCAGGTACCACAGTCACGTGATCCGTTGACAGACCAATTTGCGTCATACGATCAGTGTAAGGCTTATGGTCATCGCCCACAGTTGCCATCACGACGGGTTTGCCTCCCAGATGATGCAAAGTATAAGCAATATTTCCCGCGCACCCACCAAGCTCTCGCCGCATATGAGGAACAAGAAATGCCAGATTCAGATTATGGATCTGATCGGGAATAATATGGTTTTTAAACCGATCTTCAAAAAGCATAATTGAGTCGTACGCGATAGAGCCACAGATCAAAGTATTCATTTACAAACCTTATTCAAATTACATAAAAAGAGAGCGTGCCAAAAGGTGGGCGATAGGCATAGTCCCGACCTCACGTTTGCACGAGACGACGGTTGGCCCGAAAATTCATCAATACACCCATACCAAGTAAAACAGTAGCGGCTGCAGACCCACCATACGAAACTAAGGGTAAGGGTACGCCAACAATTGGCAGCACACCAATCACCATGCCAACATTTACAAAAGCATAAATGAAAAACGTCATCGTGATTGAAGCTGCAGCCAAGCGGGCAAAAAGGCTAGGTGCTTTGGCGGCTATTTTTAACCCTCTCCAAATCAGCAAAGCATAGACCAAAAAAATAAGTAATACGCCTACAAACCCAAACTCCTCTCCAAGAACTGCAAAAATAAAATCGGTCGAGCCCTCTGGAAGAAAATTCAATTGTGATTGGGTGCCATCCATCCACCCTTTTCCGAAAAAGCCACCCGACCCAATTGCAATTGTTGATTGAATGGTGTGGTATCCCGCGCCGAGCGGATCTGCCGATGGGTTCAACAGCATAAGAATTCTTCTTTGCTGATAAGCATGGAGCAACCCCCAAGCAAAAGGCATTACTAAAATGGCCAGTGTCGCGATAAACCCAAAAATTCGAATAGACATCCCAGCGAAAAACAAAACGAAAAAACCAGAGGCGAACACTAGAATAGCCGTCCCTAAATCAGGTTGTCTCAAAATTAGTGCGACGGGCACAAGCAACAACAACGCTGCCACAAGATAATTAATCGGCCTGAGCACACGCTCATATCGATCAAAGTACCAAGCAAGCATTAAGGGTAGTGCGATTTTCAACAGCTCTGAAGGCTGAATTCGAATGACTTTTAGGTCGAGCCACCGCTGAGCGCCTTTAGACTCTTCGCCAATTAAAGCCGTCAAAATCAACAAGACTAATGCGAAAAGATAAAGTGGCAAAGCCAAGCGGCTGAGATATTCAAGTGGCGCCTTAGCCACCACCCACATCAACATCAAAGCGATGGCAAAGTGCTTCGCCTGAGTCATGACCGCGCCGACATCCCCTTGAGATGAGCTGTACAGCATGCCTAAGCTAATAACAAACAACGTGAATATTAGCGCCATCAACGGACCATCAAGGGTCTTCGTGAGTTCGGTCTTTATCCAGAGAAAAATGGCCATGACTCTCTATTCCACACCGTCAAAAATAATCATGGCTGAGATTTAAAGTACGCATCAAAAACCTTTCTCGCGATCGGTGCGGCCACACTACCGCCGTGCCCCCCATTTTCCACGATGACCGCCAGAGCAATGGTTGGGTCGTCAGCAGGCGCATATGCGATGAAGAGGGCGTGATCTCGCGATTTTTTATCAATGGTATTTTCATCATAATCCTCACCCTTGAGGCTAAAAACCTGCGCCGTTCCCGTTTTGCCCGCCATCGTATAAGTTGCCCCAGCCGCAGCGTTAGCCGCCGTACCACCAGGCCTCATTACGTCCTCCATTGCCTTTTGCAACACTTTCACGTTTTGCGGCGACATTCGTAGAGGTCGAACGCGCGTCGGCGCAATCGAGGACAAATCTTTCTTAATAGTTGGATCCAGTGCGACTTTTGTTAGCACCGGTTGAATCAAAGAGTGGCCGTTTGCTATACCTGCCGTAGCAACAGCCAATTGAAGTGGGGTAACCAAATTATATCCCTGTCCAATACCCACAGATATCGTGTCTCCAGGATACCAAGGTGCTCCAAAACGTCGTTTTTTCCAATCTCGCGAAGGTGCCACGCCGGTTGATTCACTTGGCAAATCAATACCCGTTTTTGCACCAAAACCAAATCGCGTTAAATACCGATGAATGGTATCAATCCCTAACTCGTCAGCCAATTTATAAAAATACGTGTCAACAGACTCAACAATCGCCTTGTGCAAATTTACCTGCCCATGCCCCCCTTTTTTCCAATCTCTAAACTTATAGCTTCTTCCAGGAAGGGAAAAATATCCTGGGTCCCACATCGACCACACGGGAGTCCGCAGATTCTCCTCCAAACCAGCCAGAGCTAAAAACGGTTTAAGCGTAGACCCCGGTGGATAAACCCCGCTACTTGCTCGATTAACTAGAGGCCGATCAATGGAATCACGAATTTGCTGCCACGTCGCGGTATCAAATCCTTTTACAAAATAGCTCGGATCATATCCAGGTTTGGATACAAAGGCTAAGACACTCCCGTCATTCGGGTCTAATGCAATCAAAGCACCATTTTGGTCAGCAAATGCATCATAAGCCACCCGCTGCAGCGCGATATTTATGGTTAAAACTACGTTCTGCCCGTTGATTGGATTCTGACGATCGAGTAAACGTAGTTCTGTACCCCTCGAGTTCACCTCAACATAATTAAATCCTAACTGTCCCCTTAAGGTCCTTTCATAAAAGGCTTCGATGCCGCGCCTCCCAATCCAGTCGGAATTGGTGTACCCCGTCTTCAATCCCTTTTGCTCTAACCTTTGCAAATCGGCTTTGCTCACGCGCCTAACGTGACCCAACAAGTGTGACGTTATTTCACCATAGGGATACTCTCTATATAGCTGAGCGCTCAATTGAATCTCTGGAAATCGATACGCGTTAGACGCAAATAACGCAACCTCTTCTTCGCTGAGATCGTCTCGGATGACAATATTGGAGAATCGACTGCTGACGCGCAAGGAAGCCTCAATACGCCTGCGATCTTCAGTAGAAATTACGACCAGATCAGCTAGAGCACTAATGACCCTATCATGATCATCAGTGCTCGCCGGCAACAATTCAAGCGCGTACGACGAATAGTTTTTAGCGAGTACGGTCCCTTTGCTGTCGTAGATCAATCCACGATTGGGGAGAATCGGCGTTACATTGATGCGATTGTTCTCTGCCCTAACCTGATAGTAATCAGTATTCACAACCTGGAGATAAAACAATCTACCCAATAACAAGGCGGACATGATCAACATCGCGACTATGCCTCCGCGGATACGGAAGTTAAAATCACTTAATACAGATGACGAATTTCTATATCGGTGAGCGCGCACATTTAGACTCTTTGTTATGAATCGTGACGCGCAACATGCCGCCTACTTAAAGCCGATGCGCGAATAATTCTTTGCAAGGACGGCTTCCACGATAGGCCATGTTAACCCCCACATAGCAGCCGCAATAACGCTTTTGATATCAATTGGTGTCTTAATAAACATCAACACCACACCACCCAGTATGGCCTCAAGCGCTGCGAATGTCATAACGATGAACGCGATTTTTTGAAGCCTGTTGCTCATCTGAAAACGATTGCCTAACTGCACAGCTACTGCGAGCAGCAATACATACTTTAATGAGTGTATTCCGATTGCCCCACCCTCTGCAAAATCAACAATTAAACCCAACAGAAAGACGATACTCATTTTAGGCTTAACATCACCGCCGATCAGCGCCCAATAGAAAATAACCAGCGCCAAAACGTCAGGAGCAATTGGCCGGGATAAGCCTGTCAATCCAACAGCAGAGAACAACAACCCTACGGCGATCGACCATGCTATTGTTTTATTCGAAACCTTCTGTAGTAAGACTGCCATCTATTTCAATTATCTCTAAGACTTCTCATTTAATTATCAGGAACAAACAAATCATTTCCAAGAGCTCCAGTCAAGGCAAGAAAATCCTCGTTTGCATTCAGATTGGCTAGAGGTTTCAATAAAATCGTAGAGAAGCTGGATGCGCCTGCTCCATCAATAGAAACCACCGTGCCAACCGGAATGCCATAAGGGTGCCGTCCGCCCAAACCAGAAGTCACCAAGATGTCGCCAACTTCTATATCGGTTTCTTCGGGAACAAATTTTAGCTCTAAAGACCTGTGCCCACCTCTGCCAAAAACAACGCCCCTAAACCCTGTTCTAAGAACTTGAACATGCACACTCGCCCGCCGATCTGAAATCAAACGAATCGCAGCAACAACTCCCTCGGCGCTGAGCGCCTGCCCAACAAGCCCCCGGGCGCCAATGATGTAATCCCCAGCTTTAACCGGCGCACCATCTTCAAAACGGACCTTGATCGTCTGGTCGTAAGGGGAATCGGATACGGTAATCACGGTTACCGCATGCATCGAGAAGGCGCCACGCCGATACAAGCCAAGCAGTTCCTGGAGCTCCTCAATCCGTCGCTCTACTGAAGCTAGAGTCTGCAGTCGCGCGTCTTTGAGTAACTGATCTTGCCTAAGCGTTTTGTTTTCCTGAGTGAGCTTGCCCTTAGAGTAAAAGTATGAGGAAAATTGCTCAACCCAATCTTTCGACGGAAGCAATGTATCAAAGACCAAGTATTCGAAATGTGAGATTTCCTGCTTTATCGACGAAAAACTTTGTTTTTTTAAATCAAAAAAAATCAAACAACATGCGAGGCCAAGGCACAAGAATAACTTGGCATAAAACTGCATCTCGCTGCGCTTCACGTTATCGGTTGCTATAGGCATACCCTAAAGCGGAACTCCGGCTCCTTAACCAATCCTCGATGCGGCGAAGTTCAATATCCAGAACATCTTATTCATTTGCAAAGATGCCTGTAAATGGATCGTCAAGCTTTTCGAGCGCGATACCGGACCCGCGCACAACGCAGGTCAAAGGATTCTCACTGACCACAACGGGCAAACCCGTTTCCTCCATCAACAAACGATCCAGATCTCTCAACAGAGCGCCACCCCCGGTCAAGACCATGCCTCGATCAGCAATATCACCACCCAACTCTGGAGGCGTTTGCTCCAGAGCATTTTTTACCGCCGAGACAATGCTGTTTAAGGGCTCGGTCAAGGCTTCCAGAATCTCCGTGCTGGTGATCTTAAAACTCCGAGGAATACCTTCAGCCAGGTTTCTACCTCTCACTTCTTTTTCCCGGATTTCCCCACCTGGAAACGCTAAACCAATATCTTTTTTCAACTGTTCCGCGGTTGACTCACCGATGAGCATCCCATAGTTACGACGGACGTAATTAATAATCGCCTCATCAAACTTATCCCCGCCGGTCCTCACAGACCCTGAATACACCACGCCTCCGAGGGAAATCACACCAACCTCGGTCGTGCCCCCCCCAACGTCGACGACCATAGAGCCGGTGGCCTCGTCAACTTGAAGTCCAGCACCGATAGCAGCAGCCATAGGCTCCTCTATCAATTCCACCTTACGCGCACCAGCACCATAAGCTGACTCTCGTATCGCCCGTCGCTCCACTTGAGTAGAGCCGCAAGGCACGCAGATAACAATTCTTGGGCTCGGGACGAAAAATCTTGTGTCATGCACTTTTTTTATGAAGTGCCTCAACATCTGTTCAGTAACGGTAAAATCTGCGATAACGCCATCCTTCATAGGACGAATCGCCTGAATATTGGCGGGCGTTCGGCCAAGCATTAATTTGGCCTCATTACCGACTGCCCGAATCGTCCTCGAGCCACCGCGCGACGACTCATGGCGAATCGCCACAACTGAAGGCTCGTCTAATACGATTCCTTTCCCGCTGACATAAATGAGGGTATTCGCCGTACCTAAATCGATGGCGATATCATTTGAGAAAAAACCAGAAAATAGTCCAAACATGATGTGCTCCCACGCGTCTATTGGGATAGAGTAAAAAGTTGATGATCTATGATAACCTAATGCTTTATTTAAGGCGAAAAACTTTTAACTAACCATCTAGGTCGTTCAAAACATGTGTGTCCACCCTTCAAAAGTGAGACACAGCGCATATGGCTTTGAAACCAGGCGGATGAACGCAACTGCAAACCGAACATGTCACTAAGCAAACAAGACGTCAAAAAGGCTGCCGCTCTCGCTCGAATTGAGGTTACGGACCAAGAAGTAGAGAATGCATTAGATCCACTCAAACAGGTCTTTACACTCATAAAAGAGATGCAAAACCTTGACACTGAAGGCGTCGAACCGATGGCTCATGCTCAAGATATTTCTACTCGGCTCAGAGAGGACATTGTCACCGAAATAGATCAGCGCGAAGCGCTTCAAGCGAACGCGCCAGCGGTTGAAAATGGATTGTTCCTCGTTCCTAAAGTCATTGATTAATCATGTTTGATAAAACCGTTAAAGAACTGGGCAACGCACTGCGCCGCAAAGAATTCTCGAGCGTGGAATTAACGCAAGCGTTTTTAGATCGCAGCAAATCACTGAATGGCAAAATCAATGCATTTATTACATTTGACGAAGAACAGACCCTTGCTCAAGCTAGAGCCGCCGACGAAACCCTCCTAAAGGGCGAGCCCACCCACCTCACCGGGATACCCATTGCCCACAAAGACATCTGGTGCGCAAAAGATTGGATCACGACCTGCGGGTCAAGAATGCTGGAAAATTTCCGGTCTCCTTATAACGCACATATCATCAAACGCTTCAATGATTTCGGCGCAGTCATTCAAGGTAAAACCAACATGGACGAATTTGCAATGGGGTCGTCCAATGAAACGTCTTGGTTTGGCGCTGTGAAAAACCCGTGGGACCTCAATCGAGTGCCGGGTGGTAGCTCTGGTGGGTCAGCCGCGGCCGTTGCCGCAGGCATGACCCCGGCATCCACCGGCACAGATACGGGTGGATCCATTCGACAGCCTGCAGCACTTTGCGGCATATCTGGCCTCAAACCGACCTACGGACTGGTCTCCCGTTATGGCATGATTGCTTTTGCCTCTAGCCTGGACCAGGGCGGGCCCATGGCAAAATCTGCGGAAGACCTCGCGATTTTGCTAGAAGCCATGGCTGGGTTTGACGCCAAAGACAGTACAAGCGTAAATAACAAACAGGTCGATTACGCCAGCTCCATCAACGCGTCCGTTGCCGGCTTAAAAATTGGCATCCCTAAAGAATATTTCAGTGATCACATAGCCCCTGACATCCAAAAAGCTATTGAACTAGCATTGAAGGAATACCAAAAACTTGGCGCGATACTCGTTGACGTTGAGCTGCCTACGAGCCCCCTGTCCGTTGCGGCCTACTATGTCATAGCGCCGGCGGAAGCTTCTAGCAACTTGTCTCGCTTTGACGGTGTGCGCTACGGATACCGAGCTCCCGAATACGGTGACTTAAACGATATGTACGCCAAGACTCGAGCTCAAGGTTTTGGCGCTGAAGTTAAAAGACGAATACTCATTGGGACTTACGTGCTATCGCATGGTTATTATGATGCGTACTACATCAAAGCACAGAAAATCCGAAGGTTAATATCTCAAGACTTCATGCGTGCATTTCAAACTTGTGATGTCATCATGTCTCCAACGACGCCAAGCACAGCATTCAAGCTTGGAGAGAAAGCATCAGATCCCGTGCAAATGTACCTGTCAGATACGTTTACAATTGCCGCCAATTTAGCGGGCTTGCCTGCGATGTCGATTCCATGCGGCTTCGATCAAACCAATTTGCCGATTGGACTTCAGCTTATTGGTAATTATTTCGATGAGGCGAAAATGCTCGCGACCGCGCACCAGTTCCAACGCGTCACCGACTGGCACCTTAAAAAACCACCTTTAACTACCGCTTAAGCTTATGGAATGGGAAACTGTCATCGGGATTGAAACCCACGTTCAATTGTCCACTCAGTCAAAGATCTTCTCAGGAGCATCCACAGACGTTGGCGCAGAACCGAATGCACATGCCTGCGAGGTCGACCTTGCTCTCCCTGGGGTTTTGCCGGTTCTCAATAGAGAAGCAGTTGAAAAGGCCTTACGCTTCGGTATCGCAACGCAAGCGACCATCAATCAGCGGTCAATATTTGCCAGAAAAAATTATTTTTATCCCGATCTGCCTAAAGGCTACCAGATCAGTCAATTTGAAATACCCATTATCGAAGGGGGCTCGTTAACATTTCGAGTGGGCGACGTTGAAAAGACGATCAACTTAACACGCGCACATCTTGAAGAGGATGCGGGAAAGTCACTTCATGAAGATTTTGTAGGTATGAGTGGCATCGATCTTAATCGAGCAGGCACGCCGCTTTTAGAAATCGTAACCGAACCCGAGATGCGCTCATCAAGCGAAGCCGTAGAATACGCTAAAACGCTGCATACGCTTGTACGTTGGATAGGCATTTGTGATGGCAATATGCAAGAAGGTAACTTCAGATGTGATGCCAACGTGTCTGTCCGAAGAAAGGGGGACAATACCCTCGGCACTCGCAGAGAAATTAAAAATCTAAACTCTTTTCGGTTCCTCCAACAAGCTATTGAATACGAAGCGCGTTGGCAGATTGAGCAAATTGAAGATGGTCTATCTATCGTTCAGGCAACCGTACTTTTTGATCCCGATAGTGGTGAGACCCGATTGATGCGCACCAAAGAAGATGCGCACGATTATCGCTACTTCCCTGACCCAGATTTGCTACCATTGATTATTGATGATGACTGGTTAGTCACCGTGCGTTCATCGCTTCCCGAACTGCCTAAGTCGAAGGCTGAACGCTATCAAGCCGAGTTAGCGCTCAATGGTCCTGATGTTGCTTCACTGGTATCCACCCTGGAGGCGGCCTCTTATTTTGAGTCCGCCCTCGCCGAATTTGATGAACAGACGATCAAACCTGCGGCCAAACTGATTGCCAACTGGATGAATGGCGAAGTAGCTGCCGCGCTTAATCGCGAACAGAAAGACTTCTCCGTGTGTCCGGTTTCTCCGTCGAGCTTGTCAACCTTAATTAAACGCATTCTTGATAACACGCTGTCCACAAAACTGGCTCGACTGGTGTTCGAGGAATTGTGGGGCGGCGCATTATCTGTAGATGACATTATTAAGGAAAAAGGCTTCACCCAAATGTCGGACTCGGGTGAAATTGAATCTTATGTCGACCAAGTCATCGCGCAAAACCCGCAACAGGTTGATGACTTTAAAGCAGGAAAAGAAAAGGCCCTTAATTCACTGGTAGGCCAAGTGATGAAATTGACAAAAGGTAAAGCAAACCCAACGCAGGTAAACGAAATTTTGAAAGCTAAGTTAGTTTAATTTAAGCTGCGCCATATTCTTCACGATACTTGCATACTCGACTTAGATTATCAGCCATCTCAGGCTTTTGAGATAAATATTCCACGAGGTCGTCCAAGCAAAACAAATTGATTACGGGCAGGCCAAAATCTCGTTGGATTTGTTGAATTGCCGACTCGGCTCCTGTCCCGCGTTCTTGACGATCTAAAGAAATAACGATCCCACATGGTGATGCTCCAGTGGCCTCAATCACCTCAATTGACTCACGCACCGAGGTGCCTGCTGAGATGACATCATCAACGATAAGCACCTTTCCAGAGACCGGCGCTCCTATCGTTAAGCCTCCCTCACCATGATCTTTAACTTCCTTACGATTAAAAGCAAACGGAACGTTTCTATTAAAGCCAGCTAAAGCAATCGCGGTGGAAGCCGATAAAGTGATACCTTTATAGGCTGGTCCATATAGCATATCAAACTCAATATTCGCATTAAGAATCGCTTGAGCATAAAATTGACCTAATTTTGCAATCGCTACGCCATCAGTAAATAATCCGGCATTAAAAAAATAAGGCGACTGTCGTCCCGCCTTGGTTGTAAAGTCACCAAAACGCAAGACATTAGCTTTAAGTGTAAATTCGATAAACTCTACTTTTGAGAAAATTTGTGACGTCATGTTAAGAATTGTTTCATTAAATTTAAATGGTATCCGTTCCGCTGTTAAAAAAGGTCTCCCCACATGGATGACTCAATCTAACGCAGATATATTCTGTCTTCAAGAGCTCAAGGCTCAGGAAAAAGATATCAATAACGACATAAGAAATATTGCCGATTATCATAGTTTTTTTCATTGCGCCGAGCGGCCAGGCTACAGCGGTGTTGGTATCTATTCTAAACGAGAGCCCGATGATGTGATCAAAGGATTGGGTTTTGAGGATATTGATGCTGAGGGCAGATATATCGAAGCACGATTTAACAATCTTTCGGTAATTTCCGTTTATGTGCCCTCGGGATCAAGTTCGGCAGAACGCCTAAGCATCAAATTTAGCTTTCAGGAACGATTTATAGAACCCTTACATGCGTTAATTCAAAGCGGAAGAGACGTTGTTATCTGCGGAGATTGGAACGTTGCACACAAGGAAATAGACCTAAAGAACTGGAGACCCAATCGAAAGAACTCAGGCTTTCTTCCCGAGGAAAGGGAATGGTTTGACGGCGTGCTCAATAAGCTAGGATATGTTGACGTCTTTAGGCAATTGAATGCCAGCCCTGATCAATACACTTGGTGGTCGAACCGAGGTCAAGCTTGGTCAAATAACGTCGGTTGGCGCATTGACTATCAATTGTGCTCCCCTAGTGTTGCGAGTACAGCCAAAAGAGAAGAAATTTACAAGACCGAACGGTTCAGTGATCATGCACCTTTAACGATTGACTACGACTTTATTATTTAACTGCAAAAAATTACCTTAAAGGCCTACGAGTCTCATCGAGTCCCATGAAAATGCGTATTAACAGCTTCTTCGCAATTTATACGCAAACTAACGTATTGCGCATGCTGTTTCTCGGCTTCTCAGCTGGGCTGCCGCTACTTCTAATTTTTGGAACGCTTTCTTTTTGGCTCAGAGAGGCTGGGCATGAGCTCTCAACCATTGGCTTTTTTTCATGGATTGGTTTGGTCTACGCCTTCAAATGGGCTTGGTCTCCTCTAGTTGATCAAATGCCGATCCCAGTGCTCACGTCAAAGCTTGGCAGAAGACGAGCGTGGCTTTTAGTGTCACAAATTATGGTAGGTGTTGGCCTCATCGGGATTGCTACAACAGATCCCTCACAAGGGCTATCTGTTTTAATCGGATTTTCCATCCTAACTGCAACGGCGTCGGCCACCCAGGATATCGCTCTGGATGCGTTCCGTATTGAGTCTGGCCTCATTGAGGAGCAAGGTGCCATGGCCGCTACGTATCAAATGGGGTACCGAATTGCCATGATTACATCTTCCGCTGGCGCCTTACTTTTAGCATCATGGTTTGACTATACGGAAAACGTGTACGAACCTGAGCCTTGGATGTACGCATACCTATGCATGTCGGCGCTCATGTTGATTGGCATTACAACCACAATACTGTCTAAAGAACCCGTGGTGCACGCTTATGGGGGAAGTCATACTCTCGACACACAATCAAGAGCTCAACGATTGACTGGGTGGCTTAAAAATGCAGCCATCATGCCATTTTTAGATTTTATTAGACGTTATCGACTTCAGGCTATTGTATTGCTTGCAATGATTAGTCTTTACAGAATCTCAGATATAGTCATGGGCGTAATGTCTAATCCCTTCTACCTTGACATGGGGTTTTCTAAACAAGAGATTGCGACGGTTTCCAAAATATTTGGCGTCATTATGACTATTTTAGGAGCGCTCGTTGGCGGGTCGCTCATCAAACACCTCGGCATCTTCAAGATCCTTTTTATCGGCGCGGCCTTAAGCAGTCTAACCAACCTACTATTTGCATGGATTTCGGTCAACGAACCTTCAATTGGTGCGCTAGCATTGACAGTGAGCGCGGATAATTTCAGCGCTGGAATTGCGAGCGCAGCATTCATCGCTTATCTTTCCAGCCTCACAAATATTCAATATTCTGCGACTCAGTACGCACTATTCAGCTCATTAATGTTTTTGTTTCCAAAATCAATCGCCGGTTGGTCTGGAGTATTCGTTGAGGAGTGGGGGTATGCCTACTTCTTTATCACAACAGCGCTCATCGGGGTGCCGAGCCTGATTCTGGTTTGGTTCATCAGGAAAATCTCTATAGGCTCGAGACCCTAGGGCCACCAAAAACTAGTCGCTTTATTTTTAGCCCTTATCGAATCTATAAATCGCAAGGGCCCCCATTAAATTAGGGAACGCATCTATTGGTCTGCCTCTTTCACTGAGTACGACTTTATCGAGAATCCTGGCGTTATGGCTAACACAAAAGTTTTCGAAATCATTAATCGTTAACACATGAACATTAGGTGTGTCGTACCACTGGTAAGGCAACTGCTTCGATACAGGAGCTTGGCCTAAGAAAATTTGTAAGCGGTGGCGCCAGAATCCAAAATTAGGAAAGGTCACAATAACCTGCCTACCAACGCGTAGCATCTCATCAATAATGGCCTCGGTTTGATGGACGGCTTGCAACGTCAACGATAAAACAACGTAATCAAAGGTCACGGGGCCAAAGCCCGCCAACCCTTGCTCCAAATCAGATTGAACGACGTTGATGCCATTACTCAAGCTGGCGAGTACATTACGGTCATCTTTCTCAACTCCGTACCCTGATACATTTCTCGTTTGTTTAAGATGTAACAATAAAGACCCATCACCGCAACCCAGATCTAGCACGGTCGACCCATCTTCAATCATCTCGGTAATGATTTGATAATCCTGTCGCCTGATCGTGTTATCACTACTCATCCTTGTGCTCTTTCCAAACTCGGTCAAAATAAGCGCCAATCAAGTCATGGTACACAGGCTCATCCATTAAAAATGCATCATGCCCATGAGGTGAATCTATTTCTCCATAAGAGACATTCAACTTATTCGCGACCAGTGCGTCAACTATCTCCCTGGAACGTTTTGGAGAGAAACGCCAATCAGACGTAAATGATATGACTAAATAATTGGCTTGAGCGTGACTCAGCGTGGCGGAGAGTTTTCCCGAATATTTAGTGGCCGGATCAAAATAATCAAGTGCTTTGGTAATACGCAAATAGGTATTCGCATCAAACGTCTCTGCGAATTTATCACCTTGATACCTCAAATAAGACTCGATCTGAAACTCGGTATCAAAGTTAAACTTTAAAACGTCTTCTCGTAAGCTCCTGCCAAATTTAACGTCCATGGAATCGTCTGAAAGATACGTAATGTGCCCAATCATCCGAGCAATCTTCAAACCACTGCGCGGTAAGGTTTTTTGCTGATAAAAATCACCGCCATAAAACTCAGGATCTAAAGTGATCGCCTGACGTGCAACCTCATTGAACGCAATATTTTGTGCGGATAGCTTTGGCGCAGAAGCCACGATCACGGCATTTTTGATTCGCGTAGGCTGATCAATTGTCCACTGCAGGGCTTGCATACCCCCCAAACTGCCGCCAATAACCGCCGCAAAAGTCTCTATGCCAAGTTTCGTCGCAAGCCTTGCCTGGGTCTCAACCCAATCCTCGACTGTCACCATTGGAAATGTGCTACCCCAAGGTTCAGTCGTTGCAGGATTGACGGATGAAGGACCCGTTGAACCATGGCAACCACCGAGATTATTGAGCCCAATCACAAAAAAACGATTGGTATCCAGCGGCTTTCCTGGACCAATCAAATTATCCCACCACCCTCTGGTTTTTTCGTCCCCGTTATAGGTCCCTGCTACATGGTGCGAGGCGTTAAGAGCGTGACACACCAAAACGGCATTTGTTTTTTCCTCATTAAGCGAGCCGTAAGTTTCAAACGTCAGCTGGTAGCTCGATAGCGTCTCGCCAGATTTGAGCAAAATAGGCTCATCAAACGCCATATGTTGAGGATGCACATCACCAATAGATGATCTCGTCATTAAAGCTGCCTTATACCCATTAGGTCAATAAACTTAAGTGCGGTTTGAAAAACATCAAGAGCACACAAAACCTAAATCCTCTCCTTCGACAGTCGAACCAAAATTCTCGTCGCCGCATCAATGGCCATATCGTTGATTAAAGACTCCTCTTCACTCGATTTGGCGGAAATATTCTGATCGCTATAAGTTATTTTTCGGCGTAATGAGAACTGACTGTCTAACGCATTGGTAGCATTTTTCGGCGAGTAAATTCTAAACTGAATCGAGTAAAGCAACTCGTACTCATCGATGGTCCCTGAGTTCGATAACACCGATATCGACCGAGTCGAGTTTTCTGCAAGAACGCTAACCACCACTTCTGCTGATGATGCGGCATCAACAAGCATATTCTTATATTTTCTCTCTATTTTTTTCTTGAGCGCTCTGCCCACCTGAGAATCCACATCGGCTTGAATATAAACCGTCTGATAGGGAATCTCATAGCCGCCTTTAAGCTTAAACCCGCAACTCGTCATCGCTAGTGCAACAACCAACAGCAATAGTTTTGTTTTAATTGTAATCATTAACTTCGCATACGATCGGATTAAATAACAATATTTACTAATCGGCCTGGAACAAGCACAATTTTTTTAACCGCTTGACCCTCAACGTAAGTCTGCACCAACTTATCGCCTAATGCCATCTCTTGGACCTCTTCTCTTGAGGCAGATGCCAAAACAGTTATCTTGCTACGAAGCTTCCCGTTAACCTGAACGACAAGCTCTATTTCGTCTTGGACCAACGCGGCCTCATCAACCTCCGGCCATGAAGCGTATTGCAACTCTCCTTCGAAGCCCAACTCATTCCAAAGGCACTCTGTAATATGAGGCACGAGAGGAAATAATATTTTCACCAAAATTCCGAATCCCTCAGCCCGCAGGATCGCGTTTTCGACCTGATTTAAACGAGCTTCTTCGATCCGGTCCAGGGTGTTGAGCATTTTCATGCCTGCCGATGCCACGGTATTGAATTGCTTTCGTTGGTAATCAAAGTCAGCCTGCTTCAACAAAACATGCACATCTCGACGTAAGGCTTTCGCCTTTCCAGAGGCAACTTTAGACTCACCCAAAGTTAACCCCTCTACGATCGATTCCTGGAACTGATGACCAAATCGCCAGAGACGCTTTAAAAAACGGTAAGCGCCCTCTACGCCATCATCATTCCAAGCCAGAGTATCCTCGGGTGGCGATGCAAACATCATGAAAAATCGAGCCGTATCGGCCCCATATCGATCAATGAGTAACTGCGGATCAACACCGTTATTTTTTGACTTTGACATCGTTCGAATACCGCCAGCCTCCACCGATTGTCCATCTCCGATTAGCTTCTGTCCAGTTCGTTTGCCACCTTCATCAAATATCAATTCCACATCTTGAGGATTAAAGTAAGAGACTCGACCCGACTCTTCTGTCCTAAAGAATATTTCGTTTAAAACCATGCCCTGTGTCAACAGATTTGAGAACGGCTCACTGATCTGCGTACCATCAAGGTCACGCATCACCTTAGTCCAGAATCGGGAGTACAATAAATGAAGAATAGCGTGCTCAATACCGCCAATGTACTGGTCAACCGGCAACCAATAATTGGCACGCTCATCCACCATCCTGCTGCTTGAATCTGAGCTGGCGAAACGCAAAAAATACCATGACGAATCGACAAACGTATCCATGGTGTCCGTTTCCCTTTGCGCGTCTATCCCACAGGTCGGACACTTGCAGTGCAAAAAGTCCAGGCGTTTATTCAAAGGGTTTCCCGACCCATCGGGCACACAGTCTTCTGGCAGGATAACGGGAAGATCCGCCTCGGGTACCGGGACATCACCGCAAGACTCACAATGAATAATAGGTATTGGGGTCCCCCAATACCTTTGTCTTGATATCCCCCAATCTCGCAGCCGCCATTGCGTATGCTTTTCGCCTAAGTTCCGCGCCAATAGATCGTTAGAAATAACCTCTACCGATTCATCAAAACTCAGACCATCATACGAACCCGAGTTAACACACAAACCTTTATATGCATACGATTCGTCCCATGCATCCATTGAGTACTGTTTTTCAGGACCCTCAATAACTTGTTGGATATCGATGCCATACTTCTTCGCAAAAAGGAAATCTCGCTCATCATGAGCAGGTACGCCCATAACCGCGCCCGCTCCATACGTCATCAAAACATAATTGCCAACCCAAACTTCAACCTGCCGTCCATCTATGGGATGTGTGACGAAAATGCCTGTCGGGATTCCCTTCTTTTCCAAAGCGGCAATATCCGCTTCCATCGTGCTGCCTTGTTTACATTCCTCGATGAACGCCGCGATCTTAGGATTGGACTTAGCTGCATACTCAGCAATACTGTGTTCAGCTGCAACCGCGCAGAATGTCACACCCATAATCGTATCTGGACGGGTCGTAAAAACCTTTAAAACCTCCTCTTTGCCCTCTAACGCATAGGGGAAACACACATTCACGCCCTCGCTAAGACCGATCCAGTTAGCTTGCATCGTCTTCACGCGATCTGGCCAACCAGGCAAGGTCTCCAACGCCTCCAGCAACTCGCGCGCATACTCAGTAATACGCATGTAATACATCGGGATTTCGCGTTTCTCTACAACGGCTCCCGTCCTCCAACCGCGGCCATCAATGACCTGTTCATTGGCTAACACAGTTTTATCGACCGGATCCCAATTAACAGTTCCCGTTTTTCTGTAAACGAGGCCTTTTTCAAGCATTTTGGTAAAAAGCCACTGATTCCAACGATAGTAGGCCGGATCACAAGTCGCGAGTTCCCGACTCCAATCAATAGCAAACCCCAGCGACTGGAGCTGTTTTTTCATGTACGCAATGTTGTCACGAGTCCACTTAGACGGAGGCACACCATTAGCCATCGCAGCGTTTTCAGCCGGCAATCCGAATGCATCCCAACCCATTGGCTGTAAGACGTTGTAACCATTCATCCGATGATATCGAGTCAACACGTCGCCAATCGTGTAGTTGCGCACGTGCCCCATATGCAGCTTACCCGACGGATAAGGAAACATAGACAAGCAATAATATTTAGGCTTACTCTGATCTTCTGATGCCTTAAACGATTCGTTCTCAACCCAACGAATTTGGGTCTCAGCTTCTATCCGCGAGGGATGGTATTGACTTTCCATGGGCTACCAATGTTGTAAACTAATGTGTAATTATAACTTTAGGTCTACATTCATGAGGCTCAAATTTACATTTGGGCAACTATCCGTTGTGAAATAAGTCACAGTCGTTCCTAAACCTTTACTGAATTTGCATAACCAATGTCCCGAGCACATCCAATTGTTGCCGTTACAGGCGCGTCTGGCGCTGGAACCACCAGCGTTCAACAGACCTTCAAATCGATCTGTACTCAGGCGAAAATCGGAGCCGTTTTTGTGGAAGGAGACAGCTTCCATCGATACGAGCGCGAAGAGATGCGCAAGCTAATCGATGCCTGGGAACGAACAGCGGGAAGAACAATCAGTCATTTCGGCCCAGAAGCTAACCTGCTTGAGGAGCTAGAAGCACTGTTTGGCGATTACGGCCGCGAGGGGTTGGGTCTAGCTCGGCGCTACTTGCATGACGAGGATGCGGCTAGGGCTTATGGGCAAAATGCAGGAACTTTCACGGAATGGTCGGACATTGGAGCAGGGTCTGACGTGCTTATCTATGAAGGTTTACATGGCGGCGCCATCACAGATATCGTTAATATTGCGGAGCATGTCGATTTGTTAATCGGCGTCACGCCAACAATTAACCTCGAATGGATTCAGAAACTGCACCGCGATCAAAAAGATAGGGGGCATTCGGTAGAGGATGTCACGCAAACCATACTGCGACGAATGCCCGACTACATTGAGCATATCGTTCCGCAATACTCCAGAACACACATCAACTTCCAAAGAGTTCCGACTGTCGACACGTCCAACCCGTTTTCAAATACAGGGGTTCCCATCCCCGATGAAAGTTTAATCGTCATCAGATTTAATGATCCCAGTCAGCATGAGATTGACGATATAATCAAGCTCATTCGTGGATCATTCCAAAGCAAGGAAGACAGCGTTGTCGTTCCTGGTCAAAATTTTGAGCAGACGCTAGAGCTGGTTCTTAAGCCCAGAATCAATAAACTCGTCGTAAATGGCCGTCTTGAACGCGCCAAGAAATGACATTAAAAACTGTAAGAACCCAATAAATGTCTGAAATACTGAACGGGCTCAACCAGCCGCAACTTGAAGCCACGACCCACTCGAGCTCCTCAGTTTTAGTCTTAGCTGGCGCGGGCTCAGGCAAGACGAAAGTATTGACCACCCGGATCGTATGGTTGATACAAACTGGGCAAATTAACCCCTCTGAGCTGTTGGCCGTGACATTTACCAATAAGGCCGCAAAGGAGATGCTGCTGCGCATCACCTCGATGTTACCCATCAACACACGGGGCATGTGGGTTGGCACTTTTCATGGCCTGTGTAACCGCCTTCTTAGGAGCCATCACAGAGAAGCAAACTTACCTCAAACGTTCCAAATACTGGATGCCGCAGACCAACGGTCCCTCGTCAAACGAGTCATGAAAAGCTTATCGGTTGATGAAAATAAGTATCCATTCAGACAAGCACAATACTTTATCAACTCCAATAAAGAAGAGGGTCTGCGTCCAGACAAAGTAGAGTCTATCGACGAGTTTAGTCGCACACTAATTGATATCTACCGGGAATATGATCGGACTTGCGCGCACGAAGGCGTTGTAGATTTTTCCGAGCTCTTACTGCGATCATACGAACTATTAACCAAAAATGAGCGTCTACTTAAACACTATCAAGACCGCTTCAAGCATATCCTTGTCGATGAATTTCAAGACACCAATAAACTCCAATATGCCTGGCTAAAACTTTTAGCGAACGGTGGCGCATGCGTCATGGCCGTAGGCGATGACGATCAATCCATTTATGCATTTCGTGGAGCACACTCGGGAAATATGCTGAGTTTTGAAACAGATTTCTCAATTGAGAGGGTGGTCAAGCTTGAGCAAAACTATCGCTCCCACGGCAATATTCTAGATGGCGCTAATGCGCTAATAAAGAATAATGGTCAGCGCCTTGGCAAAAATCTTTGGACGGACCAAGGAGAGGGCGAGCCTATTCGAGTGTTCCGTGCCATGACAGACAGAGAAGAGGCTGCATTCATAATTGAGGAAGTACAAGATCTTCGCAACTCTGGAACCAGCCTCAAAGATATTGCATTGCTGTATCGCTCGAACGCTCAATCTCGGATATTAGAGCACGGCTTATTCAGCGCAGGGCTTTCATACAAAGTTTACGGTGGGTTACGATTCTTCGAACGACAAGAAGTAAAACATGCTCTTGCTTATCTTAGGTTAATCTCTAACCACAACGATGATGGCGCGCTTCTGAGAGTTATCAACTTTCCGACGCGTGGCATTGGAAACCGAACCATCGAACACATTCGCGACCTAGCCGAGCGCAGCGGGACATCGCTATGGCAAGCCGCCTGTTCAGCCCCCTTATCGGGTCGAGCCGTCACTGCAGTCTCAACTTTCATCACATTAGTGGAAAAAATTAAAACTGACACTGTCGGATTCCTACTTCCGGACTTGATTGAGCATGTCAACGAAACCAGTGGCCTGGTTAATCATTTCCGAAAAGAACGTGACGGCCAAGATCGAGTTGAAAATCTCAACGAGCTTGTTAATGCGGCCTCTGCGTTTGTCGCGGATCGGATTGATGCGCCTTACGAGGAACCACCCATTGATGGCTTTGGTGATGGCGACTTAACAGCTGACGAAATAGACCCTCTTGTCGATTTTCTTGCGCACGCCTCACTCGAAGCAGGCGACAACCAAGCAAGCGCTGGCGAAGATGCACTGCAATTAATGACGGTGCACGCAGCAAAAGGGCTTGAGTTTCATAGCGTTTTTATCAGCGGTTTAGAAGAAGGATTGTTCCCCCACGAAAACAGCATTAACGAGCACGGCGGGCTAGAAGAGGAACGAAGGCTGATGTACGTTGCTATGACCCGTGCGAAGCGTCGCCTCTACCTGTCTCACTCTCAAATGCGGATGCTTCATGGACAAACACGTTATAACATTGAGTCACGGTTTATTGACGAAATCCCTGAGCAATTGCTGAAGAAAATCAACCATGTCAAGACCAACCAACCGGCCCCACCATCTAAGAGTTATACACCGGCGATGCGCAGGCAGGAAGCTGCAGGGGGGTTTCGCATTGGGCAGCAAGTACGTCACGCTAAGTTTGGTGTCGGCGTCATTGTTCAAACAGAGGGTCAAGGTGGCGATGCGAGGCTGCAAGTAAACTTCCGTGAGAGCGGATTAAAGTGGCTCGCTCTCGAGTACGCAAAACTATCTGCCGCTTAACCAGACACGTCCACTCACGAATCCAAGGTTTGCGGGTGCGCTCGATGACTTTGCAAGATTCGTTTAAAAGGTTCGGGGTCATGCGCATGGGTTAGCTCTCCTGGGCGCGGCAAATGCAGGTCGTAGAGCCTAGAAACCCAAAACCTTAGTGCACCTGCTCGTAACATTGTTGGCCACACCTCGACCTCTGCCGGGGTGAACTGCCGAATGCTGGCATAGCCATCAAGAAGCGCACGCAAGTTTACATTGTCCATTGATCCGTCTTCCTTAATGCACCAATCATTCGCCGTTATTGCCACGTCATAGACCCAAGCATCTACACACGCAAAATAAAAATCAATGAACCCGCCTACTCGAGATTCATGGAATAACACATTATCTCGAAATAAATCACCATGTATGGGGCCCCTCGGAATTAACTGGGTCCCAAATTCGTGCTGATAGGCTAGCTCGCTCCGAAGCAACTCAGCATCACGTTCACCCAAAAAACTGTAAATCTCTTCAGATGCGCTGGCCCACCAAGTCTTTCCTCTCAAATTCTCAAGATGCCCTTCAAAAGATTGTCCAGCAAGATGCATGTGTGCGAGTTGCTCTCCTACTAAATGCGCATGTTTGCCAGTTGGTTTAGCCGTAGGCGAACCGGGAATACAGCTGACAATCGCTGCTGGCTTACCATTAAGCTCTCCTAAAAAACGATCGTCCAGCTTCTTGATGGGCGTGGGGGCGGGAACACCATGACTGCTCAGGTGCGCCATCAAATCCAGATAGAAAGGAAGCTCAGATGCGGTTAACTTTTCAAATAGCGTCAGCACAAAGACACCCTGATCGGTATCTAGAAAAAAATTGGTGTTTTCGATACCGGAGAGAATGCCGCGTAAATTAACGACCCTGCCAATCGAATAGTGTTGTTTCACCCACTGAGCGGCTTCTTCTAAACTAACTTTCGTAAAAACTGACATGATTTATGGCACAACGATATCTAAAAGAACTCTATTAAAGACCGCTATGTTACCGAAATTATCGGCTGAACAAGTCTGACATAATGTAGGCGGGCGCAATCACGAGCATTTACGGAACATTTTAATGAAAAAATTACTACTAATAGACGGCTCTTCCTACCTATATCGAGCCTTTCACGCCCTTCCTGATTTTCGCAACAAGGCAGATGAGCCCACAGGCGCTATATACGGCGTAATCAACATGCTCAAACGGGCTCGAAATGAAATCAACCCAGACTACATCGCCTGTATTTTTGATGCTAAAGGAAAAACGTTTCGTGATGAGATGTACTCCAAATACAAAGCCAATAGGCCCAGCATGCCCTCCGACTTAGCACTTCAAATCGAACCATTACACGCATGTATTGAGGCTATGGGCATTCCCATGTTAGTCATTCCTGGCGTCGAAGCAGACGATGTAATTGCCACCCTAACCAGAAAAGCACTGGAACAAAAACTCGCAACGCTCATTTCAACAGGTGATAAAGATATTGCTCAGCTGATTAAGCCAGGCGTCACCATCGTCAACACAATGACTGGTGAGACGCTTAACAGAGATGGCGTCAAAACAAAATTTGGTGTTTACCCAGAAAGAATGGTTGACTTTCAAAGCCTGGTTGGGGATTCGGTTGACAATGTTCCAGGGGTTGATAAGGTTGGCCCAAAAACGGCGGTCAAATGGCTGGATGAATATGGAGATCTCGACTCTATTATTGCGCACGCAGATAATATCGGCGGAAAAGTGGGAGAAAACCTGAGGCGGGCGATTGAGTGGCTCCCGACCACCAGAGAGCTGGTGACTTTAAGGGATGACGTTGATCTGAATACTGACGTTAAGGACCTTGCATACAAACCCGAAAAGAAAGACGTACTTGCCCATCTGTTTGAAAAACTTAACTTCAAACCGTGGCTTGCTGAATTAAATAACAACCAAAAAGGAACCTCAGAATCAACGCCACCCTCCAATCTAAAAGCAGACATTCCCCGCGAATACGAGCTGGTCACATCAGTTGACGCCCTAAACGTCTGGATTAAACAAATAATCAGCTCAGACCTGACCGCAATTGATACCGAAACAACCGGGCTAGACACGATGCAAGACAGGTTAGTCGGCATTTCGCTATCCACAGAGCCTGGTCGAGGAGCTTACATACCCGTCGGGCATGATTATGTTGGTTGTCCAGATCAACTCGAGCTTACATTTGTCTTGGAAAAGCTCAGACCTTGGCTCGAAGATTCAAAACACAAGAAACTTGGTCAGAATCTAAAATTTGATTTGCACATATTCATGAATCACGGGATCCGGGTTCGCGGTATCGAGCACGATACCCTCCTCCAGTCCTACGTCTTAGAAAGTCATCGTAAACACAATATGGACAGTCTCGCATTACGACACCTTGGACTCAAAACCACCACTTACGATGAGGTGACCGGGAAAGGAGCAGCACGAATACCTTTCTCAAGCGTCGACTTAAAAGTTGCTAAGGACTACGCCGCAGAGGATGCCGACATCACATTACGGCTGCATCAACATTTTTGGCCTTTATTAGAAAAAGAGTCTGGACTAGTCGGTATCTACCGAGATATGGAACTGCCCGCAATGGAAGTGCTTTTTGAGATAGAACGTTTTGGCGTGTTGGTCGATAGCCAAGCGCTTAACGAGCAGACTAAGGATCTAGGAGAGAGAATCGAGGTCATTGAAAAAGAAGCCTTTGAGGAAGCGGGCTCTAATTTCAATTTGAGCTCACCCAAACAATTACAAGAAATTTTATTTAATCAAAAACAACTACCCATTCTCAAAAAAACTCCTGGCGGACAACCCTCCACGAATGAAGAGGTGCTGCAACAGCTCGCACTCGACCACCCGTTACCCGCATTGATACTCAAACATCGAACGTTGACCAAACTTAAAACCACGTATACGGAAAAACTTCCGAAGATGCTCGATAAACAAACAGGGCGTATCCATACTAACTACGCGCAAGCGGTTGCCAGCACGGGCCGACTTGCAAGCAACGACCCTAATCTCCAAAACATCCCCATCCGCACCGAAGAGGGCCGACGTGTTCGCGAATCCTTTATCGCCCCGCCGGGAAGAGTCATCGTCTCTGCTGACTACTCTCAAATTGAGTTGCGCATCATGGCTCATTTGTCAGAAGACCAAAGCTTGATCCAGGCCTTTAAAAACGGTGATGATATCCATCGACAAACAGCCAGTGAGATTTTTAATATAACGTCTGCCGAGATCTCCACCGAGCAAAGGCGTTATGCAAAAGTCATTAATTTTGGTCTAATTTACGGCATGTCTGCATTTGGCCTTGCTAAACAGCTCGGTGTTGAACGCTCTGCGGCACAGCAATATATCGATCGTTACTTTGCGCGATATCCTGGCGTTGCGAATTATATGGATCGCTCAAAAAATCAGGCTAAGGAGCGTGGGCATGTTGAAACGGTATTTGGTCGGCGTTTAACCCTACCGGACATACACGCCTCTAATCATCAAATGCGGCAGGCGGCAGAACGCGCCGCCATTAATGCGCCCATGCAGGGCACCGCAGCAGACCTCATAAAAATCGCAATGATTTCTGTTAACCGCTGGTTACGTGAGGAAGGATTGAAAACCAACATCATCATGCAAGTTCATGACGAACTTGTGTTGGAAACGCCCGAAGACGAATTAAATCTAATTCTTACAGAGGTACCTCAACGCATGGCATCTGTCGCAACCTTAAGCGTTCCATTAATCGCCGACATAGGGTCTGGTAAAAACTGGGACCAAGCGCACTAATCAGACATGACAACCGGGCGCGATGACAGCAGTCAACCCCAAACCAGAAAGAAGGGCGTGTCGTGACTAACATGGATCTTTGCCTTCCGCCGCACTCGGCGGTCAACCCCTTAGCATTTTCAGTCCCGCCCTATTCGTGTGACTGTCATGCTCATATCATTGGGCCTGTAACCCTATTTCCGCAAATCGAGGATCGATCATATAGCTCACCCGAAGCCTCCCTGGAATCGTATCAAACCTTACATCGAAAGCTAGGCATCAGGCGCGCGATCATCGTACAACCCTCTATCTATGGTTACGATAATCGAGTCACGCTTGACGCGATCAGTCGGTATGGCGCCACGAGTGCTCGGGGCATTGCCGTGGTGACTCCTCAGATTTTGGACTCTGAATTAGAAACGCTTCACCTGGCCGGCATTCGTGGCGTTAGATTTAACTTATTATTTAAAGGTGGCGCCTCTTTAGAGGACTTAGAATATATCGCGCAAAAGATTGCCGGTTTTAAGTGGCACATACAGCTGCTGATTGACGTATCCCAGCTTGAAGCAATCGCTTCTCGATTGCGCAAATTACCCGTTCAGGTGGTTTTCGATCACATGGGGCATATGCCCACTAACCTGGGCGTTCAACATTCTGGTTTTCAGACATTAATCAACCTGATGAAAGAAGGCTGCGCATGGGCGAAAGTATCCGGCAACTACCGCATCTCGTCTGCTGGACAGCCATACCGCGATGCAATACCGTTCGCGCAAGCTTTAATTGCAGCGTCACCAGACCGAGTAGTTTGGGGTACTGATTGGCCCCATCCGGGTTTGTACGACGGAATGCCTAACGACGGTGATTTGCTCGGCGCGCTCGACGATTACGCGCCATCGAGCAAGCTCAAACAGACAATATTGGTTGATAACCCAGAAAAGCTTTATGGTTTTGATGCGCAACCGTTGGAGAATAAATATGAAAAATGAAGATAAACGCTCTTTTTCTATGGGTGCCTACCAACTCGATATTATTGTTCACGGGTATCCAGGGAAAAGCGTGTGTCACGGTCCTCTTGGGTTCAGCACCATCGCGCTCGTCCGCCACGAAAACTACACTGCACTCATTGATGTGGGCGGATTCGGTCAACGTTTGATACTGAACCAACGGCTAAAGGAGCTCGGAATTAGCCCCGAAGAAGTTACAGATGTTTTATTAACGCACTCACATTTCGACCATGCGATCAACTGGGTGAATTTTCCTAACGCGAACATCTATCTATCTCAAACAGAAATGACGTGGGCCCTGCAGCAACCCGCGGGGAAAACATACGTACCCGAACTGTATATATCAGCGCTTCAAAATCACGCGAACCTCGTGCTGATAGAGCATGACCAACAGGTTCTGCCGGGGATTAAATCTTTAATTTGTCCAGGACACACGCCCGGCAGCACAGTCTATGTGCTCGATACGGGAGATTGCGATGTCGTCTTTACGGGTGACGCGTGTAAAAATCGAGCGGAATTGGTTTCAAGAGCGGCCGATATGACCTATGACAAAACCGTTACTGAGGAATCCATTAATAAAATTTGGAATGCTTGGTCTCGTCGTGTCGGCGGGTTGTTAATTCCTGGCCATGACCTCCCCATGACTCTTGAGAGGGATTCGATCCAATACATCGGCACTCATCAAGCGTCCATCAAAGCTTGGCTAGACGATCAACTCAACAAAACCACGATCATCTCATTAACCCCAAGCCATTAAGCGGGAACTTCACCCTTCACAGTTGTTCGATACAATTCTCTTCTATGTCCATCATAGTCATTAAACGCATGATGACAACAACCACGATTATCCCAAAGCACGAACGTATCTTGCTCCCATCTTAGTCGACACGTGAAGGCAGGTTGAGTGACATGTTCTTTAAGAAAACTCAGAAGCCCTGCTGACTCGTCAGTGGTTAAACCCTCTATACCGTTTGAATACGTTTGATCAACATACAGCGCTCGCTCACCCGACTTAGGATGAGTACGTACGAGCGGATGAAAACTTCCCTCAACCATACTTTGCGTTTTCATATCGAGCTCCATTGAACCAAACCCTTTAGTCCGGCCGCCATCAACATCTTTTTTGCGTTTGTCATCCGCCTCTTTTTTTAGCTGATTGACAACACCATTCGCCGAAAAGTGAATTTTCAATGGAGCTACAAGATCCTTCATTGCTTCGCTTAAACAATTGTAAGCAAGCACTGTATTTGCCCACATGGTGTCGCCACCATAGGGCGGAACTTCTACCCCGTAGAGCATACTCACAGAAGGTGGTTGCTTCATGAATGGAGAATCAACATGCCAACCATTACCAAACACCATATCAACACGAGCGTCTGCTTCCATAATTACTGGATGAACATTACGATGGCCATCAACACCTGTTGTGTACGCATCATCTGCAAATTCACCAAAACGCAAGGAGAATGACTCTTGATCCGCATGCGAGAATTTTTGGTTTCTTAAATAAATCATTTTGTGTCGATAGAGCGCATCCTCGACCTCTAGAAATTGAGCGTCGGTAATGGTGCTGATATCAACACCCCTGATTTCGGCACCCATCGCCGCTGCTAATGGAGTCGCTGTAATATGTGAGTAGCTTTTGGGAGTGTTATCAAATTTTCTAGTGGGATGGACCTTCATCTTTCCGACTCCTTATCCTATCTAACGTTAGATTTGTACTCCGTGGCCAAACAAATCACATGAGAAAAATCGCACCTCGACCAAAAGAGTAAGCGCACGAGTTAAAATTAATTGATCTCTACATCTCCACCACTCGAATAGACTGCATAGAGCTTCTCATATCGACCTTTTTGGTTCATCAACTCATCGTGGGTACCGACTTCAACGATTCGGCCTGAATCCATGACAACAATTCTATCGACATTTTCTATTGTAGAGAATCGATGAGCAATAATAATGGTTGTTCGACCCTGCCTGAGTCGCTCAAATGCCTCTTTCACAAGCTTTTCCGAAGCAGCATCAAGTGCCGATGTGGCCTCGTCCATTATGACGATGGGGGCATCTTTAAACAGCGTACGAGCAATCGCTAATCGCTGACGTTGACCACCTGATAACTTCATTCCTTTCTCACCAACACCCGACTCGAAGCCGTCTGCGAGTTTATTGATAAATTCTGTTGCAAATGCACCATCAGCGGCATCTATAATCCGTTGCGGTTCAGCCTCGGCAGCAGATCCATAAATAATATTAGCTACTACCGAGTCATTGAATAGCGCGACTTCTTGACTCACCAGTGCAATATTGGAACGCAAATTCTTTAAAGTAATGGCTGCTATTTCCTGGCCATCAACGAATACTCGACCTTTTGTTGGGGAAAAAAATCTCGGCAACATGTTTGCCAAGGTGGTTTTGCCACTTCCAGAACTACCAACAATAGCCACACTCTCTCCCGGCTTAATTGTTAAATCAATCTCCTCCAGCGCGTAAACATCAGCACCGGGATATTTGAAACACACGCCATCAAAAACGATCTCTCCACGAACAGAGTCTAACTCGACTGTTCCTTCGTCCTCCTCCGACTCTTCATCAATGAGACCGAAGACACTTTCACACGCAGCCAAACCTCTTTGTAAGTGCTCCATGATGCCGGTGAGTCGTTTTATGGGCGACGTCAGCATCAACAGTGCGGCCAGATATGAAACAAAACCCCCTACCGTAATTTCACCCACCCGCACCTGACCCATCACGTGGTAAATCACAACAGCAGTAGCAATGGAGGCTATGAGTTGAACAATCGGCACATTTGCCGCTACCGCCATCGTCTGCTTCATCAACAGTCTGCGTAACTTGTTACTCGCTTCGAAAAAACGTTTACGCTCCGCTTCCTGTCCACTAAAAATTTTAACGACTTTATTGCAATCGATTGATTCTTGAACGACCTCAGTAACCGTGCCGACTGAGTCCTGAGTTTCTCTACTTGCCCAACGTAATCGACCATTAAAATATCGCACGACGAGTGCGATCGGCGGCAACATAATGAGTGATATAAGGGTTAACTTCCAATCAAGGTAAATTAAGTATCCCAGCAACCCGATAACGGTTAACGAGTCTTTAACGAATACGGTGATGACCTGAGTAGCCGCATATTGGACCAACGAGACATCAAAGGTGAATTTAGATAATTGGCTTCCAGAGCTGTGTTCGTGAAAATACTTCAACGGCAAAACGAGTATCTTCTCAAACATCTCCTCTCGCAGATCCATAACCATCTTGTTTCCGACCCACGCACTCGCATATTGGGCAATAAACCCACCAACCCCTCGCACTAAAAATATCAGGACGAGCGCAATCGGCGTCCAGGTCATTAAAGTGGGATCTTTATCAATAAAAGTGCCATCTAAGAACGGCTTAATCACGACCGGGAGCGCGACTTCTGTGGCCGCAGCGAGGATCATTCCAAAAATCGATATTGAGAATACCAGTGAGTAAGGCTTGAGGTATCCCAACAAACGAAAATAAAGCTGTGAGCTCTTTTCTGTTTCCATCGATCGCAATTTAACAGACCCCGACAAAAACGACCAGCATTGTTGGGGCCTGCTTGAGGGTTAACCGTACATTAAGATCCCGGGCTCATTGGCCAAACGCATAGCTTGCGGTAAGGAACACGGATCGCTCTGGCAACGGGTAAAAATTAAATGCATCGTTACCAGCTGTAGTGCTATTCACAGCAAATGTAAAATACTCTTTGTCTAAGGCATTATTCACGTTAAGTGCGAGCGTCCAAGGACCTACATTTTTTCTAATGTTGAGATCAAGAACAGAATAACTCGGTATTTTTCGTCCAAAGGAATTAATTTCATCATTGGTCATGAATTGGTCGCTCGTGTAATTCAGTTTCGCGCCTACCATATAGTTTTTAGCGAGGCCTAAATCCGCTGATAGTCCAATCTTATTTCGTGGCACCAACGGAATATCCTTATTGGCAAGCGAAACGCCACCGCGCTCGCCATTTAAAAATTTAGGCTGGATATAGGAAAAATTACCCTTAACCAACCAACGTTCATCTCGCCAAGTCGTTTGAAGCTCGATCCCACGTCTTTGCGTGACGGAGTAATTTGTATTTACAAAGGCGACCGGATCTAATCTGATCTCATTTCGAGTGTCCGTTTGAAATACACTTGCACTCACAAAGGTTTGGTTGCCCGCTAGGCTCACGCCAATTTCGTGTGTATAGCTAACCTGTGGCTCCAGAAAAACGAACGTTCTGTCATTCTCAAAGGTTACGCCATTAAAGGCATCCACAAAGACTTCGTCTGAATTAGCAACACGGAAGGCTCGGCTTGTACTGACCTTAATATCAACTCCACTCTCCATGGAGTACGTAGCCCCAAGATCGTAGGCATTGTTTTTCAAAGTCTGAGATGTTGGCGCAGCGGCATTATTAGGGGTGCTAAAAGGAGTTGGGGCAGCCGCATTCACAGCGTCATTAGCTTCGCCATCCTGTTGTTCGTGTCGAAAACCCAAAACCGCGGTTAGCTGTTCCGTAACGCCGAAAGTGCCTCGACCATAGACCCCAATATTCGTCTGATCTAAATCAGCCACTCCAAATGGTTGGGTAAATTCAGTCGTTGCGCGCGTATGGGTTCGATCCCACTTAAAATAATCTAATCCGAAAATAAATTCACTACCCATTAAGACGTCCGAGGCGTTATATTTGGCACGGGGAGAAAATTGCCATACTTCCGTTTCGATGTTTGAGAATTGCTGAGAGCCCTGGGCGAATAAACTAGAATCACTATCCCGAAACGAGAGTTCCTCAATCATGGTCCATCGCCCCATGTCTTGCATCAATGAGAGCGTCGCGTTATTTCCATCGAGTGTAGTAAAGTCATTCTTAGAGTCTGACGATTGCCGATCAATAGAACTAATAGGTGTTCCACCATCTGGATTAATAAGTAAATCACCCGGCGTTCTTAAATCTAATCTATCGGCGCCAGCGGAAAATGTGAGTGTATTTAAATCTCCAAACCACTGATAATCTAATTTAGCGACTGAACGCCTCTCCTCATTATTTTCTCGATAATTATCGGAATTATAACGTTGGCCAAAGACCCAAAGCCCCGCGTTTTCGCCTGAGGTCGTACCTGACATATCCATTGAGCGGGTCCCGAATGAACCCACTGTAGTGCGCACCTGCGCAGTTCGTTCATTGGGCTTTTGGCGCTTCGTAATGACATTTATGTAACCTGCCGTTGCGCCGGCGCCATAAAGAACGCCGCCAGACCCTTTTACAATCTCGATACGGTCAATACTGTCGAGCGGTATTGACGACCAGTTAACAGAACTGAGATCATTGTTCTTAATCCTCACCCCGTTGAGCAACACAAGGGTGTTCTCGTCTCCCACCGCACCATAGCCCCGTATGTCGATGGCTGCCGACTGGGTACCGTTACCAAAAAAATTGTTTACTAGGGAAAGACCACTGTGGGACGACAGAAACTCCGGCAAACTTTGGTGGCCGGCCGCCTCAATCTGGTTAGATGTGATAATTTCCATGCCCAAGGATGCCCGTGAAGACTTCTCCTCAAATCGATCCAGGGTAACCAAAACAGGGTCAATGTTTATTTGTTGTTGCGCGTATATTGGACTTGTCACTAGGACGCAAGCCACCAAGGGAATGGCGAAGGAAAACCTTGCCTGTAAAGAATAGTTCATTAAAGACCTCGTTGATTTATTTTGCACCCGCCGTGCAAAGTTAAACAAAGTGCCGACAAGTCGGCACCACCACACATTCAGTGGCCGGTCTCCGGGCTCACAAGTAATACCTTCACACCTTTCCCAAAAAGCGATAGTGAGTACTCGCATTCTAGGTGGCTCAGTAGTTTATGGGCTACTGGTGTAAAGTTCGCGCTTGTTTACCGTTGCGGGGGCAGCACAGGGATCACTCATATTTAAGATTCACCTGTTTCCCGATTATCCCGTTTGCCCTAGAAAGAGCGCACAGGCACCACTGATAGGGAGTGTACACGGTATACAAAAATACGGTCGTAAATTTTTGGTCAGTTGACTTTTTAACAGCGGCCCTTATAGTTTATTAATGTACGCTCAACTTAAATCTCTTGAACAAAAATTGGATGAATTAATCCGGCTCACTCACAACCTCAGAGGTGAGAACTTTGCCCTGCGACAAAAAATCGTTTTGGCTGAAAATAACAAACAGGAACTGCAAAAAAGGATAGATCTTGCAGCCAACAAATTAGAAACCCTCATAGAACGCAAAAAAGAAACGAGCCCTGCGTGACCACTCCGACCATGTTAGAAGTGGAAATTCTTGGTAAGCCCATTCGGTTAACCTGCAACGAAGATGAAAAGGAAGCGTTACTCAACGCAGTCGCGTTACTCGATGATCAAATTAAAGACATTCGAGAGGGTGGAAAAATTGTCGGCTCCGATAGAATCGTGATCATGGCGGCTCTCAATATTTCCCACCAATTGCTCACCCTGCAAACCCGCGGTATCAATCTGGATGAGTTAAGAGGTAAAATCGCTACGATGAGCAAACAAATTGACACCGTTTTAAATGACCAAGAAAAGCTATTTTAAAGTTACGTTTGCTGAGGAAGAGCTGCTCGATTAATTTTCTGAACCAATAAAATTGCTTAGGTTGCCGACTCATGCAATGCCTTTGCGCACGTCCCAGGTGGATGTACCTGCGGCATTCGGAAGGTGACCGCCTTGAACCTTTGGTTCAGGATAAAACGAGCAGCTCTTCCTCAGCGAATATCAACAAATACGATGGCTCTACAAAATGACCAAATCAAGCCACACTCAATATTGGCTCATGAAATCAGAGCCCAACGTTTTTAGCATTGATGATCTGCAGAAATGTCCTAGAAAAACCGAACCATGGAATGGGGTGCGCAATTATCAAGCTCGAAATTTCATGAAAGATGACATGGCGCTTGGAGACGGAGTACTGTTTTATCACTCCAACTGTTCGCCTCCTGGGATCGCTGGCTATGCCGAAGTCGCACGCGAAGCATATCCCGATGCATCTCAATTCGATAAAGTGAGTGATTACTTCGACCCAAAGGCAACAAAAGAGAAGCCTCGTTGGTTTAATGTGGATATTAAATTCGTTCGGAAAACTGCGCTTTTATCCCTTCAGGACTTGAGGGAACACCCTCAACTCGAGAGTATGAAAGTACTTCAAAAAGGCTCACGATTATCCATTACACCTGTAACGTCGCAGGAGTGGCGCTACATCCAGACGCTAATCTGATGCCGGATTTAATCGCGTATTGGTGGGTGGCTTATCTGGCAATCGGGATCTTTGTCGGTTTTTTTGCGGGACTACTTGGGATTGGTGGCGGCACGCTGCTTGTTCCCCTCTTGGTATTTCTTTTTACAGCCCAAGATTTTCCAACGGATCGTATCCTACACCTTGCGATCGGCACCTCCTTAGCCTCGATCGTCTTCACCTCTTTCTCGAGTATTTACGCTCACAATGCGCGAGGGGCTATTTTATGGCCCACCGTGAAACAGTCTTCAATTTATCTGATCATTGGCACCTTCAGCGGAAGTTTTTTTGCGGAACACCTAGATGCTCAAGTGCTTGCTGGGGTTTTTGTTCTTTTCGCGAGTTACTCTTCGGCGCAGCTCATTCTTGGGCTTAAACCAAAGCCAACGCGAACCCTGCCAAAAAGTATCGGCATGGGTATTGGCTCCAGCCTAATTGGCATGCTATCTAGCCTCGTAGGCGTTGGGGGAGGCGTAATTACCATTCCGCTGATGCTAATGCACAATGTGCCGATGCGAAACGCAGTAGGCACATCGGCAGCGCTTGGGCTCCCCATCGCAATAGCGGGGAGCGTTGGATATGTATGGAATGGCCTAGGAAAAACCAACTTACCTGACCTTAGTTTCGGTTACGTTTATTTACCCGCGCTCTTCGGCGTTGTTGTCGGCACATTCATAACCGTTCCATTCGGAGCGAAGCTGGCGCACTCCATGCCTGTGTCACGCTTAAAAAACATCTTTGCTGTAATTCTGATGGTGCTGGCAATAAATATGTTTGTAGAGATATTCATGCTTAGTTAATCCACTTTAGGTTTACGCTAAGCACGCTCTAAAAACCATCCCGTAAGACTTAATCGATCCCTATTGCTTGGCAAGACCTCATGTGGGAATAATTCACTCAAGAAAACAACGAGCGTTCCGAGTCGCGGCTCAACATCAACGAAGGTCTCGCAATTAGGTGGCAAATATAGCCGTAAGTAACCCCCGCACTCTGCCGACCAATCCTTGTTTAAATAGAGTGTTACCGTCAACTTGCGCCGCGCACTACCTTTAGGACGGTCATAATGTCGCTCATATCCAGACCCTGGCTTATACCGCGCCAGATGAGACTCAAAATCAAAAAGCCCGAGGTAGAGTTTTCGATTGAGATGATCTTTCAGTTGATCAAGTTGTAGAAAAATATCGGGCGTCGTCGCGACTTCATCTGGGCTTAACCACCATATGTGATCACCCCGTATTTTTTCTTGAATTTGGTACAGTGATCCCGTTCCAATACCTGCCTCTCTAAAACGTCCTTGCGCAAGACCAGTATCACTCCGTGCCATCAACGCCTCTAGCGCGCTATCATTAAAGAAGTTGTGGGTAATTGAGTATCCCTCAGTATCAATATCGCTGACAATTTTATTACGTATCGAATTCATTCTGGGCAGAACTCTGAAATGATGACCTGACCTCTAGTCACTTTTGTACGCGTCTCTTAATAACGACTTTTGAACTTTCCCCATTGCGTTTCTCGGCAACTGAGTCACGACGCGAATGGCTTTGGGCACCTTATAGCTCGCGAGCTTTATTTTAAGGGCCTCAATTAAACTCTCGGGATCTAATCCAGCATTTGGTTTAGGCACAACGACTGCTGTGACGGCCTCACCAAAATCCGGATGTTTCACCCCGAATACGGCTGACTCAAAAACGCCTGGCTCATCATCTAAAATAAGTTCTATTTCTTTTGGATAAACGTTATACCCACCGGTAATAATAAGGTCCTTCGATCGGCCCACAATCGTCAAATAATTATCTCCATCTAATACCCCAAGATCACCTGTACGAAACCACCCGTCATCGGTGAACTCCTCTTGCGTTTTTTCTGGCATATTCCGATAGCCGAGAAACACGTTAGGGCCTTTAATTTGTATGTGCCCTGTTGTTCCTTGAGAGACGCTCAAATCAGCATCGTCAACTATGCGTACAGAAACACCAGGTAGTGGTAAGCCCACAGTGCCGACCTTGCGCACTCCGTCATAAGAGTTGCTGGTAATCATTCCAGCTTCGGACATACCATAACGCTCTAAAATTCGATGCCCTGTCCGTTGCTCAAATAAGTCGTGCGTCTCTGACAACATCGGCGCTGATCCAGAAATAAATAAACGCATGTTGCGACACAAATCAGCCGTTAATTTATCGCCGCTGAGTAGCCTGGTGTAAAACGTAGGTACGCCCATCATCACTGTTGATTGTGGAATCGCTTCAATAATTTCTTCGACATCAAACCGGGTGAGCCACAACATAGATGCGCCCACGCTCAGCACACAATGATTGGCGACAAACAAACCATGCACATGAAAAATTGGTAGCGCATGAAGTAAAGTGTCGTGTTCAGAAAAACGCCACAGGCTAGTCAACACATTTACGTTCGACACCAAATTATGATGCGTCACCATCGCCCCCTTGCTGCGACCCGTGGTTCCCGACGTATAAATAATGACGGCAACGTCATCAGGTTTTACCATCCGAACTGAGCTGCTTGACGATTGCCCCGCAGCCAATCCAAAGAGGTCGAGATCCGACTCTCCCACCAAAATAACTGCCGAGCAGTCTTTGGTCGCCGCCACCAACACTGAAACTTCGTCATATCGATCACTCGATGTCACGAACAACTTCGGCTCTGCATCTGCTATAAAGTGCGTCAACTCTGTTGACTTGTATGCCGTGTTTAAAGGCACGAAAACATATCCTGCTTTCAAACATGCCAAATAAAGAAACAAGCTCGGTAAACTCTTGTCGACTTGCACAATAATCCGGTCACCAGGACAAACTCCCAGCGCATCCAAAGCCAACGCATATCGAGAGACCTGTTGATCTAGTTCTCGATATGATATGACCTGCTTGGCGCTACTTTTTATAGCGACATTCGTTGGCTTTGATTTAACGATGCCGTCAATGAGCGAATAAAAATTCATACCCTAAGTCTGAGAAGCGAAGACGCACACTTTAGAGAGGACAAAAACTGTCAATCTAAATATCGCACCAGTTAGTAATAATATCCTTGTACATTTCTACGGACGCTTCAACGCGATCAAGCACGCAATATTCATCTGTTTGATGCGCCATGCTAGCCTCTCCTGGCCCCAAGATTAAAGTCGGCGGCGATCCATACGCCGGCGTTAGTGCTGCCGCATCTGTGAAGTAAGTGGCAACTTTAGCCTCTGGTCGATACCCTAAATAAGGCTGAACAATATCAAAAACGGTTTGTATCCAGGGCGTATCCGGCTCAGAGTAAACGCTCTCTAGATCGATAAATGTTTCGAGCTCAACATCGTGTCCTATACATTTTTGTAGTTGCTCTCTGACGTCCGTATGTTTTGAAGTGGGCACACTGCGGATATCGATAGAGATGGCAGCTTCATCCGGCACGGAATTAATGTTTAGCCCTCCATGCACCATCCCTACGTTGAGGGTCGCCTGTCCCATCATGTCGTGCGGTGGATTTGAAAATTTAAAATTTTCAAGCGCGGTTATTGTCTTTGCCGCCTTATAAACAGCATTTTGTCCCAGCTCTGGCATAGAACCATGAGCCGTAATGCCTCTCGTTTTTGCTGTTAACCAATAAGCTCCTTTATGCCCGACATATGGAAAGTTAGATGTGGGCTCTCCTACCAAAACCGCTCCCGCTCGTCCGAGCGCGCCCTGTTGCCTAACCAAATCAAAAGCACCTTGGCACCCAAGCTCTTCCCCAGCAGTAATCACTAATTCCAACCCCGGCGTTCCACTCAGCTTATCTGATAGCTCAAGCGCCGCTGTTACAAAGGCAGCTACGCCACACTTCATATCACTCGTTCCTCGACCAAATAACCTACCCGCATCAGTCTCACCACAAAAAGGATCCTTGGTCCAAGCGGCCGAACCCAAAGGAACCGTATCAATATGTCCCGTTATACACAACGGCTTCTTGGTGCTGTTGCCACCAATTCGAGCCACCAAACTTGCTCGCTTTTCCCCAAGTGGAAAATAAAACACCGAAAATCCAGCGTCCTCCAAAATGTTACCTAAAAATTTAGCGCATGCCTCCTCATCACCCGGTGGGTTGATTGTGTTCATACGAACCAAATGTTTGGTTAACTCTATTGCCGATGTCAATATGATCTCCTTAACGCTAAGCGTTTCCAAAATAAGCTGCGCGCAACTCTGAATTATCTTTCAGTGCGTCAACAGATCCACTTGCTACAATTTTCCCCTGGGATAAGACATAGCCATAATGCGCAATTGCTAGTGTTTGTCGAACATTTTGCTCCACCAACAACACGGTCATCCCTTTCTCGTTGATCTTTTTAATAATACGGAAATTCTCTTTAACAAATAGCGGCGATAGACCAAGCGAGGGCTCATCAAAAATCATGAGTGATGGATTGCTCATCAGACTCCTGCCGATAGTCAACATCGCTTGCTCGCCACCCGACATTGTTCCGGCAAGTTGATCGAATCGTTCTTCAAGTTTAGGAAAGAAGGCGTATACCTGCAACAAACGCTCCGCGACCACGTCGGCATTTCGCTCTAAAAATGCCCCGGCTTGGAGGTTCTCTCGAACCGTCATCTTCGCAAAGACACGCCTCCCCTCTGGCACACACGTAATACCTCGGCTCGCTATATCATGCGTAGCAAATGAAGAAATATCCACACTGTCAAATGAAACGCGACCTGACCGGATTGTATTCAAGCCTAATATCGATCGAATTAAAGTTGTTTTGCCAGCGCCATTTGCTCCGAGCAAACAGGTTATTTTCCCCTTTATAACCTCAAGCGACACATCGCTCACGACATTTGCAGCGTCATACCCAGCGGTTAAATTATGTATCGTCAGCATCGACATCTGCTCAGTCCTCTCCTAAGTATGCCGCTCGCACGCCTGGCTCCTTTGAAACCTCGGAGTACCGCCCCTCCGCAATTTTTTCTCCATAATTAAGAACCACACATCGATCAGATACTTTATTAATCAACTCCATTTCATGCTCAATCAAAATGATGGATAAAGCGGGGTATTGCTCCCTCCAATGTTGCAACTCATCCATTAATGCTCGAGTCTCATCGGGTGTCATCCCAGCAGAAGGCTCGTCCAACAGCAAAATCTTGGGTTCACTGATCAAAGCACGGCATACTTCAACACGTCGACGGTCTATCATCGACAGTGAGGACACCGGTTTAAACAAATGCACCGCGAGGTCGCGGCTAAACCGACTCAACAGTTCCTCAGCTATCTGGATTTGTTCTTGTAGTCGCTGCTTAAAATACTTTCGATTAAAAATATTGTACCAAAGCCCTAAATTTAAATTTCTCTGATTACCAATAATAAGGTTATCAAGAACCGATAAGGACGTTGCAAGCCTCAAGCGTTGAAATGTGCGCGTTATGCCGTATGCATAAATCTTATTTGGTGGAGCTCCTGTAATGTCGTTGCCGTGTAAAAGCACCGATCCTGCTGCAGGTCTATAAATTCCCGTTAACGCATTAAAAAATGTCGTTTTACCAGAGCCATTAGGGCCGATAAGACCTAAAAACTCTCCTTCACATAACTGGAAATCTAGTCCATTGAGCGCCTTCAGGCCACCAAAGCTTACCGTTAACTCCTTCGTTTGCAATACGGTCTGCCTCATCCGAATCTCCCGGCAAAATATTGACGGAGACCTCGAGGCATTAACCCACTCGGCCTAAAACGAAGTATTAAGATAACAACAATTCCGAATAACAACAGTCGATACTCTTGTATCACTTGAAATTTTTCAGGTAAGACCACAATCAAAAAGGCCGCTGGAATCACCGCCACCGGATTGCCGATGCCACCAAGAAGCACGATCGACACTAACAATAACGAATCAGAAAGATTGAAACTCGCTGGCGCAATAAACCCATACATAGCGGCATATACAGCGCCCGCAAATCCAGCAAAACAATTACCGAGCATAAAAGCGGTAATTTTCCAGCGTGGGCCATTGATACCAAAAGATGCCGAAGCTACTTCATCTAAACGAACCGAATCCATGTTTAACCCTAACCAGGACGCCTCGATTAACCGAGTTATTAGGTAACCCGTCGCAAGCAATACAAGCGCCACGATCGCGTACGCCACGTAGAACGACCCTCCACCTAGTTCGTTTGGAAAACTATTACCAAAATCCCAACCAAATATCTCCAGGCCCGAAACCCTAAGCCCTTGAGGGCCACCGAGTACATCATTTACCTCTAGAAATGTGCGAAAAAGAATGCCGAAAGCTATAGTGATCAGGGCTGCGTAGTGGCCACGAGTCCTGAGTATTGGCAGGATCAGCAAAGCGCCGAGCAATGCCGATATGGCGCCACTGAAGAAAATTATTAGCAAATCCGGAATATGTAAAAAGTGTTGGTTTAAGATGGCCATGGAATAAGCCCCAATGCCAAAAAATGCTATCGCCGCAAAATTCACCACGCCCGCAAATCCAAATTGAATGGTTAAACCTAAACTGACGGTGGCATAGAGCAAGACGGTCGTGAGCATCAATAACGCAAAATCTTCATGTCGCAACAACATGATTAACACCACAACACCAAGAGCAAAGCTAATCCACGTAAACCTCGGCATTTCACGAGCAGCATGTTGATAATAAGTTAACGCATTAGCCCGCTTCAAAAAATACACGCCTAAAGGCACCATCACGAGGAGCACGCCAATCTCCCATTCGCGCTCAAGGTAGAGAAACCCATAAAGCACGATAACGCTTAAAGCCACCCCTAATAAAAGCACCAGTTTCGTTTTGAGATCGGACATCGTAATTACACGCGCTCCGCGGAGCGGTCTGCCAACAACCCGGTTGGTCGCCACGCCATCAGAATAATGATGACCGCAAATGCAAATACATCTTTGTATGCCGGTACGCTAAACCATATCGCGCCTAATGTTTGCAGAAATGCAAAGAGCAAACCGCCGACAATTGCGCCATAGATACTTCCCAACCCGCCAACCACCGCCGCACTAAAACCTATAACCCCCAACATTAAGCCCATACTAAAATTGATCTCCTGATAGTAAAGACCAGTGCTGATTCCAGATAGCGCCGCAAGACCTGACCCAAGAGCAAAGGTGGCTAAGACGGTCTTCTTAAAATCAATACCCATCAGTCGTGCGGTTTCTTCATCCTGTGCGACTGCACGTATAGCCAAACCAATACGCGTTTTTTGGATGATCAAATGGGTCACGACAATGGCAAGCGCGCCGGTAAAAATCAATATAACGCTGTCCAAACGCAAATTTAGGTTCCCCCAATTAATGGAGGCCTCCGGTAATAAGGCCGGAAACGGCTTAGGGTTAGAACCATTAGGGAAAAATAAACGGACAGACTCTCTAATAACCGATCCAAACATTAGCGTTATCAGCAATGTGTTTAGGGGGGGGGATTCCTTAAGTGGTAAAACCAGAAACTTACACAACAATGCTCCGAGTAACCCCATAGCTAGGGTCCCAATACACAACATAATGATTAACGACAGCCACGCTGGCGATGCCAGCTGATCCAAGCCTAAGAATAATGCGAGCGCAGTAAATGCACCTAGCATTAACACATCGCCATGGGAAAACTTGATGACGTCAAGAACACCAAAGAACAAAGTAAACCCAACCGCCACTAACGCGTAGGTTATTCCCTGCACCAGTCCATTGACGAAGTACTGCGCAATAAATCCTAGGTCCATTTCGCTAAATTACCAAATGCTACTTTAGAAAACGCTTACCTGACGCATACTCGCTGTCTTCCCACACGACCCACTCACCATCTTGAACCACATATTTGGTGATTACCGCAATCGTGTTCTGTCCATGATCATCAAACGTAACAGGACCAACAATCGATTGATGCCCTTGTGTTGCATTTAACTCATCGCGTATTAACCTTCGATCCGGACCAACCTGTTCTATTACATCAATAATCAGGTTTGTAGCTGCAAATGCAAATGCGCCGTAAGCTTCGGCTGGCTCATTGAAGTTGCGTGCTTCATACGCCTCCATAAACATTTTGCCGCCTGGTAACTTTTCCGTAGGCGCTCCCTCTCTAAATGCAAGCACTCCCTCAGACAGATCTCCTACACCATCTATAAAGGCATCCGACACGATTCCCGATGTGCCTTGAAACACCTGCGTCATACCCAGCTTATCCATCTGTGCTCGAATCCGTACGCCCGTTGGTGCTAATCCTCCGAAATATATCACCTCGGGGTTTAACGCTTTAATCTTGGTCAATTCCGCCGTAAAATCCTGTTGGTCTGGGTTCACACCGAAGGTACCTAAAATTGTTCCTTCACTTTTGCTTAAGGCAATTTGAAAATATTTAAAGTGGCCTTTCCCATAATCCGTGGTGTCATGAATGACAGCCCACTTGGAAAAGTTTTGCGACCTCATAAACTCAGCCGCTACCGTATTTTGATTAATCATCGTGCCATTTACCCGATGAATTTCTAAATAATCGTTACCGTAAGTGATGTCTGGCAGCACAGCTCCCCACACGATGACCGGTAAATTAAACTTGTGGTACACGTCGACCGTGCCCATAGCGACCGCGGAGCAATAGTGTGTTACGCCTGCAACGATATCCTTATTTGCCGCCGCTTTCGTCGCCACCTGAACGCCTATGTTTGGCTTACATTCGTCGTCTAGCGAGACAAGCTCATATTTATATTTTGTATCGGGCGCTTGATTGCGTAAGCTAATTGCCAAGTCCGCAGAATTTCTGCCTCCCAATCCACCGGCAGATACGCCTCCGGTCAAGGGACCGATAAATGTAATTTTTACTGTCTCAGAATCCTCACCACAACCGGAGAAGAATAAACACAAGAAAGACAAAATCCAAAAGCGCGACAATCGTTGGGCTTTACACATGATTTGGTTCAGCTATTTTAAGCGTTAGTTAATCGGCTTATCTTAACAGACATAAAAAAAGGCAGCATAAGCTGCCTTTAGACGTTGTTTACACTAGTTGAGATTAATTCTTTCTTAACTTTCGAATTTCGGAAAGCTGAGCGCCCAACATGGCCAATTCTGCCTCGACCGTCGCGATTTCTTGCTTGTCGGTTGCAGCTCTAAGCGCTTCTTCTGCTCGCTTCTGCGCTTCCTGCGCTCGAGCCTCATCCAAGTCATTGCTGCGAATAGCGGTGTCCGCCAATACCGTTACAGATCCTGGTTGGATCTCTAAAATTCCACCTGCAACAAAAATAGCTATTTCTTCATTAGATCCCGCAGATTGAATACGAACTGATCCAGCCTTAATGCGCGTGATAAGCGGGGTATGTTTCGGATAAATGCCTAAATCACCAAGTTCTCCTGGCACAACGACAAAAGTTGCCTCCCCAGAGAAAACTGACTCTTCCGCACTAACAACTTCGACTTGAATGGTGCTTGCCATAATGATCCTAATGAACTCCGTTTAACTAAAGAAACTTATTTTGTGGGGTAAGCCCTCTACTTTAGTGTCTTCGCTTTTTCAAAAGCCTCCTCGATGCCGCCGACCATATAAAAAGCCTGTTCTGGCAACTCATCACATTCACCGCTAACGATCATCTTAAACCCACGTATCGTATCTTTTAGAGAAACGAATTTTCCTGGTGAGCCCGTGAACACCTCAGCGACGTGGAACGGCTGAGACAAGAAACGCTGAATTTTACGAGCGCGAGACACTGCGAGCTTATCCTCAGGCGCTAATTCATCCATACCTAGAATGGCAATAATGTCCCTCAACTCTTTATAGCGTTGAAGGGTCACTTGGACCGCTCGTGTTGTTGCGTAATGTTCCTCACCAATCACGTTCGGGTCAACCTGTCTAGAGGTTGAATCAAGTGGATCCACTGCAGGATAAATACCAAGTGACGCAATATCTCGACTCAACACAACCGTTGCATCCAAGTGGCCAAAAGTCGTAGCAGGGGAGGGGTCGGTCAAATCATCAGCAGGCACATACACAGCCTGAATCGACGTAATCGAACCTACCTTAGTAGAAACAATTCGTTCTTGTAATTTACCCATCTCATCAGCAAGCGTGGGTTGATAACCCACAGCAGAAGGCATACGGCCCAGCAGCGCGGACACTTCAGTTCCAGCCAACGTATAACGGTAAATATTATCGACGAAGAACAAAATATCCTTGCCCTCATCTCGGAATTTTTCAGCCATCGTCAGGCCCGTCAACGCAACACGCAGTCGGTTTCCTGGAGGCTCATTCATCTGTCCGAACACCATGCCAACTTTATCAAGAACGTTAGATTCTTTCATTTCATGGTAGAAATCGTTGCCCTCTCGGGTTCTTTCTCCAACGCCTGCAAAAACGGATAATCCCTCGTGCGCCTTCGCGATATTATTGATTAACTCCATCATATTCACGGTCTTACCCACACCCGCACCACCAAATAGACCAACTTTTCCGCCCTTAGCGAATGGGCAAATCAAATCAATAACCTTAATGCCTGTCTCGAGAAGGTCAACTGACGGTGATAAATCAGCAAACTTAGGGGCTGCTGCATGTATAGGGCGAAGCTCGTCCGAATCGATGGGGCCTGCCTCGTCGATCGGTCGTCCCAAAACGTCCATGATACGACCAAGCGTACCCGCTCCTACTGGCACTGAGATCGGCGCGCCCGTTCCGTTGACTTTCATTCCTCGACGTAATCCGTCCGTTGAGCCTAGAGCAATACATCGCACAACGCCATCGCCAAGCTGCTGCTCTACCTCTAGAGTCAGGCCGTCCTCCACAAGGCCGCCTGACGCCTCTTCTGACAATTTAAGCGCGTCGTAGACTTTTGGCATCGCCTCTCGAGGGAATTCAATATCGACGACGGCTCCGATACATTGCACAATTCTTCCGGTTGCTTGTGACATGGCTTTCTCTATCCGTTAAAAAAAATTCTGTTAAAAATTAAACTGCTGACGCACCGCTAACAATCTCAGATAGCTCTTGCGTAATAGCGGCTTGGCGCGATTTGTTATAAACAAGCGTTAACTCATCTATGAGTGTGGCAGCATTGTCTGACGCTGACTTCATAGCCACCATTCTCGCTGATTGTTCGGACGACATATTTTCGGCGACAGATTGATAAACCACCGCCTCAATGTAACGATTCAATACTTGGTCAAGAACCTCTTTAGCATCAGGCTCGTAAATATAGTCCCACGAGCCATCAGGGATACCCAGACTTTCGCCTTTAACGGGCAGAAGCTGCTCAACCGTGGACTCTTGTTTCATTGTGTTTACAAATTTATTGTAAAAAATCACTACCCTATCAAATCGATCTTCGTTGTAACCATCCAACACAACTTTAACTGCCCCTAATATCGTCTCCATCCTAGGTGTGTCGCCTAACCCACTCACTTCCGCGACAATATTCGCTCCGAGACGCTGCATGAATCCGACTCCCTTGCTGCCGATGCAACAAACGTCGATTTCTTCTCCCTCTTCTTGCCACGCTTTGTATTGCGCCAGCGCCATTCTCAAAACATTGGTATTTAGCGCCCCACATAGCCCTTTGTCGGTTGTTACAACAATCATTGCTGCACGTTTAACCGTGTCTCTTTCCGTTAGGAATGGATGCCGATACTCAGGGTTCGCGTTCGAGATATTGGCTGCGACAGAACGTATTTTTGCTGCAAATGGTCTAGCCAGGCGCATTCTCTCCTGAGCTTTTCTCATCTTTGATGCCGCCACCATTTCCATGGCTTTAGTAATCTTCCGAGTGTTCTGAACACTCTTGATTTTGGTTCGTATTTCTTTAGTGCCTGCCATCCTAAAGTCTCTCTGTCTTCATCGACTTGATATTGCTGTTTTTCCTGTTAACTAATACGTACCAGACGTCTTCCAATCTTGGATTGCCGATTTGAGCGCTTCCTCATCTTCTTTCGTCAGGTTCTTGGTTTCGTCAATTCGAGCAATAAGCTCCGCATATTTACTCTTAAGGAAATCTCTCATCGATTTTTCTGCCGCAAGCGATTTTCCAACCTCAATGTCATCGAAAACATCATTGTTCACAGCGAATAACGTAACGGCCATTTCCCAAACTTCCATTGGCTTATACTGAGGCTGTTTCATGAGCTCGGTAACCATTTGTCCTCGTTCCAACTGGCGTCGCGTTGTTTCATCTAGATCAGAAGCAAACTGTGCAAAAGCCGCAAGCTCTCGATACTGTGCAAGTGCTAGACGCACGCCTCCACCGGTATCCTTTCGCTTCATGATTTTGGTTTGTGCGGCACCACCCACTCGTGACACAGAAACACCTGCGTTAATCGCTGGCCTTACGCCAGCATTAAATAAATCTGTTTCTAGAAAAATTTGACCGTCCGTAATAGAAATGACGTTTGTTGGCACAAATGCGGACACGTCGCCTGCTTGTGTCTCAATGATCGGCAACGCTGTGAGTGATCCGGTTTTACCCTTAACTTCTCCTTTAGTATGGCGCTCAACCCAACCGGTTGACACACGGGCTGCTCTCTCTAGTAAACGAGAGTGGAGGTAGAAAACGTCTCCAGGATATGCCTCTCGTCCGGGAGGGCGTCTGAGCAGCAAAGATATCTGTCGATATGCCCAAGCTTGTTTCGTTAAATCATCATATACAATCAAAGCGTCCTGACCACGATCTCGGAAGTACTCTCCCATCGTGCAGCCAGAATAAGGCGCAATAAATTGCATGGCAGCGGACTCAGAAGCCGTTGCCGCAACCACCACGGTGTATTCCATTGCGCCGTGCTCTTCAAGCTTTCGAACCACGTTAGCAACTGTTGATGCTTTCTGACCAATTGCTACGTAGACGCAGAATAGGTTCTTACCCTTCTGATTAATAATTGTATCTATTGCTACTGCTGTTTTTCCTGTTTGTCGATCGCCAATAATCAACTCCCGTTGGCCTCGGCCGACCGGGACCATTGCGTCAATGGCCTTTAAGCCCGTTTGAACTGGTTCATCAACCGATTGCCTCCATATAACCCCAGGAGCAACTTTCTCAATAACATCAGTTTCCTTGGCATTGATTGGACCTTTACCATCAATCGGCTGGCCCAACGCATCCACAACACGGCCGAGAAGTTCGGGTCCTACTGGCACCTCAAGAATCTTACCGGTACATTTAACCGTATCGCCCTCTGTAATGTGCGTGTATTCACCCAACACCACAGCACCAACCGAGTCGCGCTCTAGGTTCAGCGCCAGAGCAAACGTATTTCCAGGAAACTCAAGCATTTCACCCTGCATTGCATCCGATAGGCCATGGACTCGACATATCCCGTCAGTTACGGAAACGACGGTGCCCTGTGTTGTTGCTTCGGTTCCTGATGCAAGATTTTGAATCTTGCCCTTAATCAGCTCGCTAATCTCTGATGGATTCAACTGCATGGATCAATGCTCCTAATAATTAATTCGTTAAAGTGACCGCCATGTGTTGAAGACGACCTCTGACGGACGCATCCCACACTTTGTCACCCACATGAACTTTGACTCCGCCGATTAAGTTCGGATCAATGGTGACGGATGGACTAATTCTTTTGTCGAGTTTTTTCGAAAAAATATCGGCTATTTTCTGAATTTGCGCTTCATCCAACTCGAATGCTGACTGAATCATTGCGCTCACAACCCCTTCGTCTTGTGCTTTCAGTGCCTCGTATTGCCTCACGACATCGCTGAGCACAGAGAGTCGACCATTTCTGACGAGCAGTCGTACAAAGTTGCACGCTTCAGCAGACACTTGATCGGCACAAATTGTCAGAAAAAGATTTTCAATATCGTCCAGCTTGATGTCGGGAGCCCCGATTGTCGACTGGAAATATTCATCCTTCGCAACATTTCGAAGAAAATCTAAATCGTTCGACCATTCATTCAAGGTTGTCGTCTCTTTAGCAAGCGAAAATAGCGCCTGAGCATACGGTCGAGCCAATGTAATTACTTCAGCCATAACTTTTTAACCCAGCTCCGACTCTAAACGCTTCAACATGTCGCCATGAGCAGACGCGTTAATTTCTTTTTGTAAAATTTGCTCTGCGCCGGCTAGCGCCAAAGCAGCTACTTGCTCGCGCAGCTGCTCTTTCGCTCGATTGACCTCTTGCTCAATCTCAGACTTTGCCGCGCTTACAATACGCTCGCCCTCAACTTTTGCTTGGTTCTTAGCTTCCTCTACCAGCTCGCCTGATCGCTTTTCGGCTTGGGAGATAATCTCCATCGCCTGCTCTTTAGTCTTTTGCAGCTCTTGACTAACCTTTTCAGCTGCCTCTGCTAACTCTAGCCTGCCTTTTTCACCGGCTGCCAAACCATCCGCAATCTGCTTTTGACGGTCCTGCATAGCTTTTTGAAGAGGCGGCCAGACATACTTCATCGTTAGCCATATAAACAAAGCAAACCAGAGAGCTTGGCCTAAAAGTGTTGCGTTAATATTCACGCTTGCCTCCTGCGGCTTAAATCTCGATTTATGTTAACCATTAACCAGCAACAATCGCGATGAATGGGTTTGCGAACAATAAATAAAGAGCAATACCAACACCAATCATTGTTACCGCGTCCAGCAAGCCGGCAACGATAAACATTTTCACTTGAAGCGTAGGTATCATTTCAGGTTGACGTGCGGCGCCCTCAAGGAAGCGGCCACCGAGAATACCAAAACCAATGGCGGTCCCTAGAGCCCCCATTCCAATTAGCAAAGCTACCGCTATTGCTGTCATACCTAGCACGGATGCAAGTTCCATATTTATCTCCTAGTACAATATTAAGTTGTTAAAAATTAAATCAAATTACTGTTAATGACTCTCTGCCGCCATGCTCATATAAACCACTGTTAACATCATGAACACAAAGGCTTGCAACGTAATAATTAAAATGTGGAAGAGCGCCCAGGCAAGGCTAAGCACCACTCCAGCAGGGACCCACCAGTAGGACGCCCCCATCCAAACAGCGAGCAGAATAAAGACCATCTCTCCCGCATACATATTTCCGAACAATCGAAGGGCGAGGGATATTGGCTTCGCCAGATCCTCAATAATTCGGAAAAGCAAATTCACCGGAAATAAATACTTTCCAAATGGAACTGTTAAAGCTTCTTTGAGTAACCCTCGCACTCCTTTAAATTTTAAATTCATGCCGATCATTATAAAAAAGACGGCGATAGACATTCCAAAGGTCAGGTTTGGGTCAGTAGTTGGAACGACTTTAAGATAATCAACTCCGGCAGATGATGCCACTAACGGCAAGAAATCCACTGGAATTAGATCCATGGCGTTCATCAAAAACACCCAAACAAAGATCGTAATCGCTAATGGTGTAACCAGGTCGCTTTTCGCGTGGAAAGTATCTTTAACTTGGTCATTAACCAACGAGACGACCATCTCGACGCAATTTTGCGCTCCAGTTGGTATCCCACTGCTGGCTTTTCTCGCCAAGAGCATCATTCCGCCAAAAGCGAGTAACCCCAGCAACCCCGAGACGATTAATGTATCCAGGTGCAAGCTCCAAAATCCTTGCCCCACATGCAGATTTTGCAAATGGTGGGAAATATATTCGCCCGATGTTTGTGCTCCAGATGTGGCCATTTGTCGCTCTTAAAATAACGTTAACTTTTTAGCAAAAGCGCCACCCAGTAACTCGACAAAGTCACAACATAAGTGGCAAACAGTGGCAATGCTGCTATTGGGTCCAACTGTGTAAAAGCCGCGCCAAACATTACTGCTGTTATAGCTAACTTTCCTGACTCAGCCCGATAGTGCGCCTTAACCAAATTTCGAGGGTCCTTTGAGTTTGCTCTGGAAGACCTCCACACATAAAAACATGAAGGTATTAATGCAATAATGCCACCAATCAGCGCAGACTTACTGTCAACCGACAAGCCGTAGACACCCAAGAAACCAACCGTAACAACTATTGTTACTAAAGCCTGCAGGATCAACACCCGCAGAAACCCAGTTAATACGACCTTACTCATGATACTGAGAATGACCTTGGGAACCCACAACCGGTTCCAACCCACGAAAAGGTCGCTATTTTAAGGACTGCACGAATTTGTGTCAATGACAGTTGCATTTAAAGTGGCGAAATTTCACGATCGCAACTTGGATAAAAGCGTATCCAATTCATCCAAATTTGAATAAGACAAAGTAATTTTTCCCGTGCCTTTCTTTGAATGAAGGATGCGTACCGGGATGCCTAATTTTTCTGCCAGCTGCTCTTGTAAATTAAAAGTGTCCTTATCGGGCCCTAACTCCCCTGATTTTCGGGTTCGCGAGCGACCTGCGCGCGCGCTTACCGAGCCCACTAGACTTTCCGCCTCTCGTACCGTCAGGCCCAAAGCGACAATGCGCTTTGCGAGATCAAGCTGCCGGGCCGATTCGGCCCCCAGTAATGACCGAGCGTGGCCCATCTCTAGCTTTTGTTCCCGCAACATTTGCTGTACCGGAGGGGCCAGCAACAATAATCGTTGTAAGTTGGTAACTGCACTTCTCGATTTGCCCAGAATCTTTGCAACCGCCTCATGGGTCATGTCGAACTCCTCGGTAAGTCGCTTGATCCCGAGCGCCTCATCGATCGCATTTAGATCCTCTCGCTGTATGTTCTCTATAAGAGCCATAGCCATGGCCGCTTTATCATCAACCTCTTTCACAACCACGGGGACATGATCTAATCCCGCCTTTTGCGCCGCTCGCCACCGTCGCTCTCCAGCGATTATTTCGTGCTCTCCGTTGGCTAGTGCTCTGACGATCAACGGCTGTATGATTCCTTGCGATCGAATAGACTCGCTAAGCTCAGCAATCGCTTCGTCATCCATACGGGTGCGCGGTTGGAACTTTCCGGGTCTTAGTGCTTGAACCGGCAGCGTTACTGTTGTTTTTGGGGTGTTTGCCACCGACTGGGTATTCGCGAAAAGAGCATCCAGCCCTTTACCCAACCCTCTAGCTTTGGCCATAATTTTTAACCTTTAACATTTAGGCAAATCTCTTAAGAAACTCTTCTGTCAATGCTTGGTAAGCGACGGCGCCTTTGGACATCTTGTCATACACCAGCACGGGTAAACCATAACTAGGCGCCTCCGCGACACGAACGTTTCTAGGGATCACTGTTTCAAACAGCTTGTCCCCGAAATGCTTATCAAGCTGATCTGAAACCTGTTGAGACAGTGAATTACGCCCATCAAACATCGTTCGAATGAGGCCTCCAATTTCAAGATTTGGATTTAAATGCGCCTTAATTCGTTTAATCGTATCGACCAAATCACTGAGGCCCTCAAGCGCGTAATACTCACATTGCATCGGAATAATCACTAGATGCGCCGCCGTAAGCCCGTTAATCGTGAGCAAACTTAAGGCTGGCGGACAATCAATAAAGACAAAATCGTAATCTTTAGCTGCCGTATATAAGGCCTTCTTCAGCCTCATTTCACGACCCTCGCCCCCCACGAGCTCTACTTCGGCCCCGGCTAAATGCTGATTGGCAGTCAACACGTCGTATTTAGCGGTCGGGCTTAACATTTTGACATCCATAATCGCTGCGGACTCAGTCAAAACGTCATAAATTCCAGCCTGCGACCCCGATTTGTTCAAGCCGCTTCCAGTGGTCGCATTACCTTGGGGGTCCAGGTCGATCAGAAGGACACGTTTTCCGCTCGCACAAATACCCGTGGCGAGGTTGATCGCGGTGGTGGTTTTTGCTACACCACCTTTTTGATTTGCGATTGCAATAATACGGCTCATTGCACTTACCTTATATTCTAAGCGTTAAACTTCCGGTGACAACTCTACGGCGTGACGTTCCGCGCCAAGCTGGGGGACCTGAAGTCTCGTAATTTTTCGCACCAAGGCGGCGGGAATTCCCTCCAGTTCGGCAGTCGGGTATTGTCCTTTCATCGCCACCATCACTCCATCTGGCTTACAAAATTTTGATGCCATTTGGACGAACAATCTCAGCTCACTGAATGCCCGAGAAACAATAACACTGAATCGTGCGTCGGGCTGATATCGCTCAATTCGAGTCGTCTCAACGGTCACATTTTTTATGCCAAGCTCAATAATAGCTTGTCGTAAAAAAGCTGTTTTTTTGTGGCTACGATCCAAAAGAAATACCTCTCGCTGCGGTTGTAAGATTGCTATAGGCAGCCCGGGGAACCCGCCACCGGTGCCAATATCAAGTAGGGGTCCTTCGGGAAGCAAGCTTATGATGGAACACGAGTCGTATAAGTGAGTACTTACCCACTTAGATTTTGGCGTTACGGAGGTAATGTTATAAACTGCGTTCCATTTGTCCAATAAAGTCAAATACGCGCCAAGCGCCTCTACATCCTTACTGCTTGCCCCCACGCCCATTTCTTGTAGCGCGGAGACCGATACGCCGGTAGAGCCGGGCGCCATCAGCTGACCACTCGGGAGTGGCTGCTTCTATCTTGTGAGGACCGATTTGCCCTCTTGATGTGAACCAACAAAATGCCTATGGCAGCCGGTGTAATGCCGGAAATGCGACTTGCTTGACCCAGCGTACTCGGTCGACCAAAAGCTAATTTTTGTTTAGCCTCCGCAGACAAGCCAGAAACATTTATATAATCCATCTCCTCAGGAATCTGGATGCCCTCCAGCCCAGCCATTTTCGTCACCTCTTCTTTCTGGCGATCAATATAACCCTGATATTTCGCTTGTATTTCCACTTGCGCAGCTGCAACTTCGTCCTCTACCCCAGGACCCACACCAACCAAACTCATCAATGCTCCATAACTCACCTCGGGGCGCTTCAACAATTGAATTGCGGAATATTCATGATCAAGCCCCTTACCAACTATGTTTTTTATCGCCTCCTGGTCGCCGCCATCTGGGCCCACAAATAATTTCTTTAAACGACCGGTCTCTTCTTCGATCAAGCTGCGTTTTCGCTCAAAGGCCTCCCACCGGCGATCATCTACGAGCCCCAACTCTCGACCAATCGGAGTCAACCTCAGGTCAGCATTATCCTCTCTGAGGCTCAACCGATACTCAGCCCGACTAGTAAACATACGATAAGGCTCGGTAACGCCCCTCGTAATTAAATCATCAACCAAGACCCCGAGGTACGCTTCATCACGCCTCGGACACCAACCATCTTTTCCTTGCGCTTTTCTAGACGCATTTAGCCCAGCCAACAGGCCCTGTGCCGCAGCCTCCTCATAACCAGTCGTGCCATTAATTTGACCAGCAAAGAATAAGTTATTCAGCTCCTTAGTTTCTAGTGTTGGCTTGAGCGATCGCGGGTCAAAATAATCATACTCAATCGCATACCCCGGCCTAAGAATATAAGCGTCCTCCAGCCCCTTGATGGACTTTACGATTTGGACCTGCACATCAAATGGCAAACTCGTAGAGATCCCATTCGGGTAATACTCATTCGTATTTAGGCCCTCTGGCTCAAGAAAAATTTGATGCTGGTCTCTGTCAGAAAATCTAACCACCTTATCCTCTATAGAAGGACAATAGCGCGGCCCAACCCCCTCTATTCGACCGGTATACATCGGCGAGCGATCCAAACCGGAACGAATAAATGCATGTGTTTGTTCATTTGTGTGCGTAATCCAACAAGGAATTTGTCTCGGATGTTGATCTCGAGAACCTAGAAACGAAAACACCGGCCTTACGGAGTCGCCGTCTTGCCTCTCTAGCGAGGTAAAATCAATAGTTCGCCCATCAATTCTGGGGGGCGTACCCGTCTTTAAGCGACCCGCCGGCAACTGCAACTCCCTCAGTCGCGCCGCCAAAGCATTTGACGGTGGGTCTCCAGCTCTTCCCGCTTCGTGATTTTGCAGTCCGACATGAATTTTACCCGCTAGAAACGTACCCGCGGTCAACACAACAGTTTTTGCCTTGATCGTTAGTCCAATATTGGTTAGCACGCCCTTAACGGAGTCGCCCGATACCAACACGTCGACCGCAGAACCCTGAAAAATATCCAGACCAGACTGAGCCTCTAGGCGGGTCCTTATAGCTTGCCTATATAAAGATCGGTCTGCCTGTGCGCGTGTTGCGCGAACCGCCGGCCCTTTGCTCGAATTGAGTCGTCTAAAATGAATCCCGGCATCATCGGCGGCCGCTGCCATCGCACCACCAAGCGCATCGATTTCTTTTACTAAATGACCCTTCCCAATGCCGCCTATCGACGGGTTACAGGACATCTGCCCAAGCGTTTCAATGCTATGTGTCAGCAGCAAGGTAAGGGCCCCCGAACGCGCAGAAGCTAGGGCCGCCTCTGTCCCCGCATGCCCCCCGCCAATGACCACAACATCGTAATTTTTTGAAAAAAACATACTTTTACTCAATTGATTATGCAAACTAATAACCGCATTTTAACTCCTCACGACCTGAACACTTGTTTCACGTGAAACATTGTTGGTTCCATCACTTCCCCACACAAAAGCTCGAAAATATTTCACCCAACAAATCATCGGCCACAAACTCCCCAGTAATTTCGGATACCGCATTTTGCGCCATCCGCAATTCTTCGGCACAAAATTCAATCACATCAATGTTGGATAACGCCAAACTCACATGTTCAGCCGCCCGGTCTAGCGCGCTTAAGTGTCGCTCTCTAGCCATAAATGGCGCCTCATCGCTGCGCCTGACGCCTACCTTTTCTAGCAAGGCCGACTTAAGCATCTCTAAGCCATCACCTGTTTTGGCAGACAAACAAACCATCGGGATACCGTCTTTGGCGCCGATCCGGCCCAACTCCCCCACCAGGTCAATCTTATTGACTACAATAATTTTTTTTGCCTCATCGACATCCAATGATAACGCTGGTGATCGGGCTTCCATCCCGGCCGCTCTCATTTCTAGAACGACGTCCGCGTCCCCAACATTAGTAAGCGCTCGAGCAATGCCTATAGCCTCAACAGGATCTTCCGATGCTCTCAAGCCGGCAGTATCAATCATCAGCATCGGTACGCCGCCTATTACGACGTGCCGCTGAATTGAATCTCTCGTTGTGCCCGCGTGCTCAGTCACGATCGAGGCTTCCTCTTCTGATAAAAGGTTCATTAAAGTCGATTTGCCTACATTGGGCTCCCCGGCCAATACAACCTTTACGCCCTCTCGGAGCAAATTACCTTGCGAAGCCAAGCCTCTTAATGTTTTTAATTTCTGACAAATGCTTTTTATCCGGTCCATCACCAAACGATCTTCTAAAAAATCAATCTCCTCATCGGAGAAATCAATCGCTGCCTCTACAAAGACGCGGATTTCAATTAATTCATCTTTTATCGCTACAGTACGACTGGAAAACTCTCCGCTTAACGACCGGTGCGCGCTTAATACCGCAGCGGCTGAAGACGCGCCTATCAAATCGGCAACGCTTTCAGCCTGCACCAAATCCATTTTGTCATTTAGGTATGCACGCTGAGTAAACTCCCCCGGCTCAGCAAGCCTGGCACCCGAGTCAATGCAGCTCCGCAATAGAAGTCGCAGTACAGCAGGGCCGCCATGCCCCTGGAGCTCTAAAACATCTTCTCCTGTATAGGAATTAGGGGCCTCAAAAAAAATTGCGATACCCGCGTCTATAGCCACCCCCGCTGCATTCTTAAACGTCCGAGTTGTTGCCATTCTCGTTTTAGGCAACCCACCTAAAATATGCTCAGCGATCTTCCGAACCCTTGCCCCGGAAACCCTAACTACACCAATCCCCCCAGAGCCCGGTCCTGTCGCTATGGCTACTATGGTGTCACTGTTTGACATTGTTGGGCTTTTTGCCCTCTATCGCCCGAGTAATGGTCCATTGTTGTGTAATTGACAAAACGTTATTCAC
>MEHZ011587564.1_pt1 | contig 74230 bp, 62 predicted proteins | sample 897221 | NCBI WGS metagenome assembly MEHZ01 (sample SAMN05514161, study PRJNA337945) | marine metagenome | isolation source: marine surface water | place: Arctic Ocean | collected 2007-12-13 | reverse complement strand
AGCTCGATTATCTATCTATTTCGAATCACCTGTAGCTATAGGTGAACACCCTCAACATACAGAGGAAATCGATAACCTCGTTGACCAACTGGCCAACGCAACTGACAAGTTGGAATGTCTCTCTAATAATTTCGGAAACGAATACGGAGTGAATATCCCAACTACTGAAGTTGATGAGAAAGGAAAGGAGCTTCTCAAAGGATAATGGATTGCTCCGTTCGTCTAACGGTTAGGACATATGGTTTTCATCCATAAAATAGGAGTTCGATTCTCCTACGGAGTACTAACTTAACAATTAATTAACATTAAAGCTTGTGTACGTCAAATAATTTTCGTATATTTGTATATAATATGAAGTGGGACAAGATACATATAAGTGATAAAATCGTATATCTCAAAGATATAGTGATGAACTCTACCAACTATAAAGATGGTGATGAGTATATTATCAACGCTTTAATTACAGGCTCTAACAATACCTTTAGTGGTGAGATGGGATTTAATATTAAACCACATCATATGAAGTTTATGAGAGGCCTGTGGGATGAACATATACATACCCAAAAAGATAATACAGTAATTGAATTAATAAAGAAGAACAAAACACAATGAGTGAATTAACAAAAATAGAAGAGATTCTAACGGAGGCAGGTACAGTTGGACTTAGAAGTAGAACTATAGAATCTGCTTACAACATACTAAATAGAAATCCTAATATAGATAGGGTATCTGCATATACTATGGCATTTGAAACATTAATATCTAATACCGAATCAGGAGATGATAGGGATTTAGAATTTGATGAAGCTATAGCATCTCCTATATCTGATACTGAGGATTATCTTGAAGATGAGGAATCCGATTCAGTATCTCAATCTAAATTTGATTTATTTGGAGAAATTGATGATATCGATATGGAATCAGAAACTTTACCGGAAGATGAGTAATGAACAACAAATAGAAGAGATACTATGGGAAGCTCACTCATACGGAATCAGAGAAATGGTAATGAATGATGCTATCAAAATGATGGTAATGAATCCAAAGATGGATAGGGTTAATGCGTATAACCAAAGCTTTCAAAGTTTAATAGAAAAGTATGATAGACAAAAGTAGTACGTTAATTGTATGTGCTTTGGAGAAGGAAACTAATAATCAATTAGATGATTACAATGTTTTATATACAGGTGTAGGTAAGGTTAACGCCTCTATGAAGTTAACAAAATACTTGGTAACATTTGGATGTCCTAAGTTAGTAGTCAACTACGGTACGGCTGGAAGTAGGAATATACCTATAGGTGATTTAGTAGAATGTAGAAGGTTTATGCAAACGGATATGGATGTAACAGCGTTAGGTTTAGATATAGGTGTAACTCCATTTGAAAACGATATCCCTAAGATTCTAGGTGATGATAGTGATTACAGTAGATTCTATAACAGAGAAGGATTACTCTGTGGTTCAGCTGATTCATTTACTACATACGTTAATAAAGATTTAACAAAAGTAGATGTATATGATATGGAAGCTTATTCTTTAGCTAAAGTATGTAACCATTTTAATGTACCATTTGTTTCATTCAAATATATTACAGATAATGTAAATGGTGATTCACAAGGTGATTGGAATTCTAATTTCAAAAAAGGTATTCACAAATTTAAAAAAGTTTTATGAAGTACATAACACAACATCCAATTAAGAAATCCGATTTAGGATTCCACGGAAACTTATTCGGTGGTAAGTTATTAGCATGGTTAGATGCAGCAGCTGCTGGATTTGCCTCTGAGTTTTGTGATACTCCTAGAATGGTAACTAAAGCAATTGATAAATGTATATTCAATAAACCTGCGAGAGAAGGTCAACTCCTAAAGATATATGGGGATGTTGAATCAGTAGGTGGTTCATCAATAAGATTAATATTAGAAGCCCGTTCACATAACGTTTACAATGGTAAACAAAACTTAATCCTACGAACAAATATAACCTTTGTTAGAATAGATGAGATGGGTGATGCTATCCCTATATCTGATAGAGTTAAGGATAAATTACCGAATAGAAAAATATTAGATTAATGATGGGTTGGTACTTTATATTAGGAACTGTATTTGCATTCATTATGGAATATGCATTAGATAACAATTGGAATCCTAAACAGAATAATAGTAAACGAATTCACTTCAATAACTTAGAACGTATTATAATGGTTATCGGATGGCCTATATGGTTAGTTCAAATAATCAGACGTTATATCAATAGAAATCTTTAATCAAAAGATTTAACAATTTCTTAACATTAGAAATTAGGTTATATCAAAAAATTGTTGTACTTTAGTAGTGTAATAATTAATAAGAGATATAATATGAAAAATTATCAGTCAATTTTAACGGTAGCAGTAGGATTAGGAGTTGCACTCCTTACAATTAACGGAACTATTCAACAATATATCACATTTAGTGGTGTTTTGAATGAGATAGGGTTCACATTTATGGGTTTAATGATAGCTATATGTGGATTATTATCGGTAGATTATAAGAAATTAGTGAAAGGTTTACTGTAATTGTTAACAACTTGTTGATAACTTTTGAAAATAAAGGTTAAAAAGCTTGTTTAAATGGAAAAAAAGTCGTACATTAGTAGGGTAATAAGGGTTAATACTAAATAAAAAATATATGAATAGAGTAGAAAGAGATAGTAAAAAGTATAGTTCCTTTTGGTTAAAGGATGATTTGTTTGATGATGTAGATGATGGGTTAAATCACATTGAATCTAAACATTCAAATCTGATGGCACTAGCATCTTATAAGAAATCAATAGGTAACTTTGTTAACATCGTTACTAACGATAACATTCCAGTTACGTTTGATGTAAGAGGTGGTGATTCTTATACCGATGGTAAATCGGTTGTGATATCCGCTAAGATGGATGGTAAGGATTTTGATTCAACTGTTGGATTAGCACTACATGAAGGTTCTCACATTAAGTTAACTGATTTCAATTCGTTAGATGACCTCAACAATTGGAACTTTGGTTTCGACTATAGTAGGTTACAGAATCTAATGGAGAAACATTCTAAAGATGAGTACCAAACTAAATCATATGTTAAGGGTATCGTTAAGAACTTACTTAACATAATCGAAGATAGAAGAATTGATAACTACATCTATTCTACTTCACCAGGCTATAAGGGTTACTACCACTCTATGTATGAGAAGTACTTTCATTCTAAGGTAGTTGATAAGGGTTTACAATCCTCTGAGTATAGAGAGTTAGATTGGGATTCTTATATGTTCCGTATTATTAATATCACCAACTCACATAGAGATTTAGATGCACTTCCAATGTTAAGAGAAGTTTGGAATCTTTTAGATTTAAAAAACATTAGTAGATTATCTTCTACTCAGATTTGTTTAGATTTAGCTTTAGAGGTGTTTTGTTTAATTGAAGATTCACTTCCAGCTAATCAAAAACCAATTGAATCACCTAACCAATCCAATGGTGAAGGTGAAAGTGGTGGTGAAGATGAAGAAACTTCTGAAGGTAGTGGACAAGGTGGTGGTGGTGATTCATCCGAAACTGAAGGTACTGATAATACTGAAGGTAGTGGTGGTAAACCTAAAGATGGTTCTGATGAAGGTGATGAATCTAAGGGTGATGCTGAAGGTAGTGATGTAATGAAGGGTTCTTCTTCTTACAATCCTAATGGTGCTGGTGGTGATGGTTCTGATAATCAAATCACAGATACCCAAACTCAAACTACCAAAGGTGATGGTATGATGAGTGATAGACAAAAGAAACAATTGGATAACGCTATTGAGAAACAAAAGAAGTTTCAAAATGGTGAGATTAAAAAGAAGATGGTTTCTAAAGGTGAGGCTAAGAAATTAGATACATTGGTTAAAAGTGGTGTTGAAGAAAAGTTAGTTGGTAAAGATTACAAATCTGATTATTGGAGAAAATCAAAACAAACTCCTGTAATGATTATAAGAAATTATTCTAAATCATTAGTTGATTCTAATATGATATCAATGTTATCTTCTTACTCTTGGTCAGCCGATAGAAACGAAGGAGCTGTTCAAAAGGGTATTACATTAGGAACTGTATTAGGTAAGAAACTTAAACTCAGAAATGAAGAAAGAAGTTTGGTTACTCCTAGAATGAAGAGTGGTAAAATCTCAGGTAGGTTATTACATGAATTGGGAATGGGTAACTTTAATGTGTTTGACCAGATAGTAACTAATAAACACAATCCCGCTTTAGTTCACATCTCAATAGATGCTAGTTCATCGATGGGTGGTAGAAAATGGGAACAAACTCAAACTTCCGCAGTTGCTATCGCTAAAGCAGCTTCAATGACTTCTAATTTAGATGTGGTTATATCTTACAGAAGTATTCAACATGACGGAACTTGTCAACCACTTATGTTAATCGCTTACGATAGTAGAAAAGATAAGTTCTCTAAGATTCAACAAACATTCAAATATCTTAACCCCTGTGGAACTACTCCTGAAGGTTTATGTTTTGAATCTGTATTAGATGAGATTGTTAAAACTAACAAAGGTGTTGATTCTTACTTCATTAATTTCTCAGATGGATGGCCAGGTTTCTCTAATAGAGATATCGATTATGGTGGTAGTGAGGCTGTGATTCACACAGCACAACAGATTAAAAAGATTCAACAGGCTGGTGTAAAAGTTCTTTCATACTTTGTGTACGAAGGTTACGAAGGTGGTATTGAGAACTTCAGAGCGATGTACGGTAAATCAGCAACATCAGTAGATTGTACTAATCTAATGGCGTTAACTAAGACATTGAACAAATTGTTCCAATAGAATTGTTAATAACGTGTTGATAACTTAACAATTATTTAACATAGAAACCTTGGAAAATCCAATTAGTTTCCGTATCTTTACTATGTAGTAAAGAGGGAGTGATTAACACTCCGATTAAGAATAGTAAAAATTAAAAAATAAAAATTATGGGTAAATTAAAATTAGTAAACACATTGAGTTCTCAAAAAGTTGGGGAAAGAGCAACTGGATTTTATAACACTAAAAAAACTATTGGTAGAGAATCCAAAGTTAGTGTTTATAGTAGGTTAGGTTTATCGGATGAAAAGATAATCGCTCCAAAGTACATCACCATTGGTGGTAATCCTCACAAATTGGTAGATGGTAATTGGATTCCACTAAAGAAGATTTAACAATTTGTTAACATTAAAAATTAGGAATTGTAAAATATAAGTCGTACTTTAGTAGAGTAATAAGAGTTAATAGTAATAATTAAATAGTAAATATATGAGTAATAAAAGTCAAAGAAGTGTTTTCCTTCAAGTAAAGAAAAATGAGAATAAGGAGATTATCCTTATCGATACCAATGGAACTGAGTTCTTCATTCCACAATTAAATGAAGTGAGTTCTTCACTTTATAAGAGGTGTATATCCGCCGCTAACAATCCAACTAAGTATTGTATCAAAGCTAGAATCAAAGGTAATCTCTCTGAAGGTTCTGTTGAGTTCAACAGAGTTCCAGGTGAGAAGTTCAATGGTTCTGAACCTGTAACAAACTTCGATAAACCTAATGGTGGGTTGGAACAATTCCAAATGAAATCAGTACCTCTTCCAACTGAGGCAGTTGAGAAACCAATGGAAGAAGATTTCCTAAAGTTCATCCACAATGAATCCAAAGATTTAAAACCACAGATGTTGTTTATGAACGAACTGAAGTGGAAGTACCTAATCAGAAACATTCTGAGAGGTAAGAATATTATGATGACCGGGCCGGCTGGTTGTGGTAAAACTATGGCCGCCAAAGCAGCCGCTAATTCCATTGAGGGTTACTCTATGGAAATATTCAACTTAGGTTCTACACAAGACCCGAGAGCTACTCTCATCGGTAATACTCAGTTCGACCCTAAGAAGGGTACTGTGTTTTCTCCTTCACCATTTGTGAAAGCTATTCAAACTCCAAACACCGTTGTTGTTTTAGATGAGTTGACCAGAGCACATCCTGAAGCTCACAACATTCTAATGAGTGTGTTGGATGCAGGACAAAGGTATTTAAGATTAGATGAGGCATCTGATTCACCAATTGTAAAAGTTGCTGAAGGTGTTTCCTTTATCGCTTCCGCTAATATCGGTAACGAATACACATCGACTAGACAATTGGATAGAGCAATCGTTGATAGATTTACAATCATCGAAATGGATACTCTAACTTCAGAAGAAGAAACTTCATTACTTATGATGATGTATCCTTCGGTTGATGAAGTTGTTCTAACGAATGTAGCTAAGATTACTTCAATGACTAGAGGTGATGTTAAGAAAGAAACTCCAACTCTATCGAATTCACTTTCGACTAGAACGGCAGTTGAGATTGGTTCTCTACTGTATGATGGTTTCAATCTGGCTGAGGCCGCTGAAATTACTATCTACCCATTGTTCGAAGATGCTGGTGGAGCACAATCAGAAAGAACTTTCATTAAACAATACGTTCAAAAGTTTGTTGGTTCTGATGATGTAGAAAATCTATTCAATGTAGAAGAAGATTCAACTGAAGAAGTTGATGTTTCAAATCCATTTTAATCATTACTCTTGATTACTCCCAAAGAACTCCCACCGACCTCATTACAAATAGGTGGGAGATTATTTGGAAATTAAGAAATTATTTTGTATATTAGTAAAAAGAATTATTATGAAAAAAATAGAAGTAGGATATAAAGTTATACTAGAAACACTAACCGAAGATGGATTCTTCGAGAATGAGTGGATTGATGAAAATAAATTCCGACCTCGTTTTATTAACGCGGCAACTAAACTCAATGAGGATACCACAACATTCGGAAAGTTGTTTGAGTTAGCAGAGAGTATCTCAAAAGATATCGTTAGAGAGAACATAGATTCAACTATGAAATCTTTAATAGATAAAGGGTTAGTAGATGAAGTTGCTGATTCCGATGTAAAAACGTATAAATTAAATATAAATAACAATGAGTAAAGATTTACTAAAAGATAATCCAATTCCAGATGATTTTTGGAATGAGTTATCAGAAGAAGAAAAAGATGCATTAACTAAGGCACAGGCAGAGGCCTCAGAAGAATATCAAAACTACGATGAGTGGAAAGAAATGAACGAAGAATACTTTGAACATTTAAGACAACGATTCGATAAAGGACCAGATGAAATTGGACCGAGAGTATGGAAGTCATACCACAACAAATTCCTTCCTCTTCAAATGATGGTTATCCCAGCGGGTAGACAACATGATGGAGATAAAGTAGTTCAGATGTTTCACATTATTGTGGAAGATATGGAAGGTGGTGAATGTAATGGGGAATATTCTCTTATATCAGAAACCGAACTATTAGACAAGTATAATTTAACATTTAACAATAAATAAAAACAACAATTATGAAGTATTACAAAGCAAAAGTAAAAGTTATCACACAAGATGATAAAGGTAGACAAAAGAAAAACGTAGAAGAGTATTTAGTACACGCTGTATCTGTAACAGATGCTGAAACTAAAGTACACGAAGAATTTAAAAATGATTCTGTAGAATTCGAAGTTACATCTGTATTAGAAACTAGAATCATAAAAGTAATATAATGGCAGTAGTAAGTTATAACAAAGGAGATACCGTAGTTATCAATGTTTATGGTAAACGACAAGTTGGTATAGTTGCAGATAAAGCTAAAACTGTTAAAGGTTATAGATACTACATCAACTCAGAAGATGGTAAAGAGCATGAAGGTGTTTACGTGGATACTAATGATGTTACTGTCTTTATTGATAGTAGGTTAACAAAATCATTTACCAAACACCAAACGGCAACTAATAAACTTATGGATGATGCTATTGATATAGTAAATAATAATTAAGAAATGGAAATAGAAAAAGCTAAATTTAAAAGATTACAAAAGAAAGTAATCAGTAAATACCCAAAGGCTAAAACTATGGTGGATTCAAATGGTTTATATTATGTACACGATGGTGAGGATAACTTCCTCACCAAAGAGTATATGATTCCTAATCAAAAAACCGTAGCAGGAGCTTGGTTCTGGCTGGCAGATGTGATGAAAGTTAATCAGAATATAGAACGAACTCATCCTAAGAGAATGGATTTAAAATCATTCGAAGCTAAGTTCGCTAGAATCTCTAAAAGAAATAAAAAATAATATAGTTTCATTAACTTAGATTTAATACTTATTAGTATAATAAAACAATTAAATTTAAACACATGAAACGATATTCAGGAAAGCCGAGAGGCACAGTAAATCAAGGTGGAGCTACACATCAAAAAGATAGAGATAAGTTCAAGTCAATGGGCAAGAATTATAACTCTATTGATTTTGAGATGAGTGATAAAGTTACATTAAGTAATTATAAAGAACGAAGTAACCCTATTGGTGATTTAGTTGTTGGTAATCAAAAAGTAGAATTAACCTGGTCGGAGTGTAACAAAGTTATACAAACACTAGAAGATGCTAAATCTACTCACCACAGAAAAATACAATTAGGATTGTTTGCATAAAACAAAACAATGAACGCAGAGGAATTATTTAAGGAATTAGGATTAGGAGATAAGGATATGAATTCAGCCAGAGAATGGGTGAACTATAAACACTTCTCTGAAACTGTTCCTGATATTCTATCTTTAAAAGAGTACGTTGATACTGTTTATAAACACGCAGTTACTATAGATGCAAAACCTCATCAATGGTTTTCAGAACGATATATGACTGAACGATACTTAGAATCTGATGTAACTATTGATTTAAAGTACATTACTAATTTAGTAGAACGTGTTGATACTATTTTTGAAAGTGGTAGAACACTTGAACTACATATTCAAAAGTTTTTAGAGTTAATTCTAAACACAGTACAAAAATCTAAATTAGCCCTAACCAAAGAAACTTTATTATTTCTTAATCAAATATATAAAGGAAAATAACCTAACCCAATAGTTATATTAAATGAGTATAGAATATATAGATAAACCATATAGAGATGTTGTTGCTGATATCCTATCAACTGATGATAGTAATGATACTAAGCAATCAAAACTAAAACTCTATTTACTAAAAGAGAATTACTTCAAAAAATTCTCAAAAGAACCCACATGGTTGACTAGACAGATTATAACAGATTTCAAAAAATGAGTGGAGAACAGCAAATGGAATGGGCATTACTTTGGGATGAAGAGGAATTTGATTTTTACAAAACGTTAGAAGATGAAGATAAACTCATGTACATATATGATTTATGTTTAGGTGAGTTTGAATCGGATTTTCATAGATTCATCGATGATGAAGAAGTGGAAATGAATAACGCTTTGGAAGATGCAATCCGTTCTATGGGACAATCACTTGAAGATGTGGATTCCGAATCCGAAGAACCATCATTCAGAAATGAGATTAAGGTTGAGATTGGGTTTGATAAACTTAAAATAGAAGGCCCAACATTAGATGTTATACTTAAAGTATCATCGGATATGATGATGAATGGTATGATTCTTATGGATAGGCATATTGAATTTACAAAATATGAACCTTGGAATGTGATTCTCACTTATAATATCGTTGGAAATGGATTACCCATCTCTCTAAATTGACAAATTGTCATCTTATACGTTGACTTAACTGACATTTTGTCATCTTATACCTTTACAAATCCCTTTGGTACACATTTAGTACTATAGATAAACGTATATTAAAATGTTTAACTAAAATAAAAAGGAATAAAAATGATTTACAACATGAATAACGTATGGAATGTGTTAGATGAATTAGCTGAAAGAGCTAAACCTATCACACCAAAACAAAACAATATGGATATTATAGATGATGTATTAACTATGAGCTTTGATGTACCTGGTTTATCTAAATCAGATATTACAATTGAGGTTGAGGATAGAGTTATATCAATAGAAGGTGAGAATGTTGGAAGTGGGAGAACGTTCAATAAACAATATAAGTTAACTGAAGATTGGGATATCAATCAATCTGAGGCTAAGGTTAAGAATGGAGTTCTAACATTAACAATTCCAAAGTTGAAAGAAAAGAAAAAGAAAGTATTAGAAATCATAGTTAAGTAGTGAACGGAAAGCAGGTTTTAAATATAAACAACACCCTATGGATAGTTCAAAGAAAGATTCGAATTGATGATAGACCTATTGTAGAGACTTGGAGAGAACATCTTCACTGCGATAAAGTATTCAAAAAAGAACCTTACTATTATTTTTGTCAAGAAGTTACGGATATAGAGTGGGAAGAGATTTAACAATTTGTTAACATAGGGGGCTTGTATAAGTCCCCTTTTTTCGTTATATTAGTAGTATAATAATAATTAATAATTAAACAATAAAAAGTATGGAGTTAGGATATGCATGTATCAATATGACATTAGGTTCACAGAAACCTAAGATTACTACAAACCGTAGTATGATTAAAAAAACCTTTAAAGAAAAAGGTATCCCCTACGCATCTGAGCTAGGGATTCAAAACTGTAGAGATTTATCAGAGATAATCAAATGGAATCATCAGAACGGTATTAACTTCTTTAGGTTAAGTTCCGATTTGTTCCCTTGGGCATCTGAGTATAACCTCACAGAACTACCCCATTACAATCGTATCAAAACTCTATTAGCAGGTGCAGGACATCTCGCTGATAAATACAATCAACGTATCTCATCTCATCCAGGCCCATTCAATGTATTGGTATCACCGAGAGAGCACGTAGTACAAAATACTATTACCGACCTTACAATCAATGGTGAGGTATTTGATTTAATGGGATTATCTCGTACTCCTTATAATAAAATCAATATACATTGTAATGGTGTGTATGGAGATAAGATATCTGCTATGGATAGGTTCTGTAAGAACTTTGAGAGGTTGCCAGAATCCGTACAAACTCGTCTAACGGTAGAGAACGATGATAAAGCTAGTATGTACTCAGTTAAAGATTTAATGTACATACATGAACGTATTGGGATTCCAATAGTTTTCGATTATCATCATCACCAATTTTGTACTGGAGATTTATCAGAGGAAGAAGCTCTTAATCTTGCTGTAAGTACTTGGCCTAAAGGTATAACTCCCGCTGTACATTACTCAGAATCTAAAGCTTTAAACGAAAATCTTAAAGTAAAACCTCAAGCTCATTCAGATTACATTAAAAAGATTCCTAATACATATGGTTTAGATGTAGATATTATGGTAGAGGCAAAAGCTAAAGAGTTAACCGTATTAGAACATCTTCAGTCGATAGCATAGTATGTTCGTTTTGCTTGTTTTAGTATTAATTATTAATATTTTAATACTTATTGATATAGGTTATTTGGTTGTCGTCAACCTAATTACTTATTGCTTATTATATAATAGTTGTAAATAAATACAAAACACGAAGTTAATAAAACTAAAAATATGGAAATTGTTAAGAACTTTTTTTCAAAAAGGGTAGGATTTGGATTTTTGATGGTGTTTTCAACACTATCCTTAGCTGGAACTGCCGCATATTACTCAGTATTCGGATTGAGTTCATTATTTGCTGGAGCAAAGACTGAAGTTATAATAATGGCATCTGCATTAGAGTTAGCTAAATTAGTTGTAGCATCATATCTACATAATCATTGGAGTAAGTTGGGATTAATTTTAAAATCATATCTTACATTAGGTGTTGGTATCTTAATGATAATAACATCAGCAGGTATATATGGATTCTTAACATCAGCATATCAAACAACTGCAGACCAATTAACAATTATTGATAAACAAGTTTTAGTAGTTGAGATGAAGAGAGATAGATTCTCAGAACAATTGGATGATTATAAGTTAGAAAAAACTCAATTAAATAATAATATATCAGAACTATCCAAAGGATTAGCTAATAATAAAATTCAGTATAAGGATACGTTAGGTAACATTATAACAACTACATCCTCTTCAACACGAAGAGTTCTTACAACTCAGCTAAATGATATGAAAGAGGAACGTAATAAGGTTTCTATTAAGATGGAAACTCTCACAGATTCAATTACTTCTTTAGATTTAAAAGTATTAGATATGGAATCCAATAATGAAGTTGCGGCAGAGATTGGACCACTAAGATATATGGCAGAGATTACAAATAAACCAATGGCAACAATTGTAAATTGGTTTACCCTAATGATTGTATGTGTGTTCGACCCGTTAGCAATTGCTATGGTACTTGCTGTAAATAAATTCTTTGGTAGAAAAGAAGAAGATGATGGGAAATCCACTCATTATACCCATAATGATGAGTTAATGAGTGATAAAACCAACATTGATGATGACTTTCCAATACCATCTGAAGAACTAATCAAAGGGGCAGTGGAGTATGAGAAGGCAGTACAGGAAATATCTGAAGAAGAATTTGATTGGGATGCTTCTGAAAAACGAATGGATATTATAGGACAGAATGGAAACGATGGAGAACATTATGATTCCGAAGCACTAATAAAAAAGAATGAAAAAATATATGGTGGGTATTCAAAACCATATAATGATGGTACGGCAATCAATGAAACTGATACCGAAGAAGATGATATAAAAACTTACTAATAAATTTGGTAATGTCAATTATATTTCGTATATTTGATTAAATATAAACACAAAAAGTTATAAAAACATATGAGCGACCTATACAATGATGGAAGAACAACAACTACTGGTGGTGATATAGAACCACAGTATAATGTTCCAAATCAAATTCAGAAAGAAAAATACTTTCAAGAGTTTAGAGAGTTTGATTATGGAATTGATATCCAATCAAACATTATTTTAATTCAGGATGAAATATCACAAGGTATGGTGTTTGATACTATATCTAAAGTTAGATTACTAAGAAAGATTAATACTGATTTAACATCAGTAACACTATTACTAAATTCACCAGGTGGTGATGTAGTAGAAACTCTAGCACTTATTGATTACATTAGAACAATAAAAGATAATGATGGGATTGATACGAACATCGTTGTAAGAGGTTCAGCTATGAGTGCAGCAGCACTCCTTCTAACCGCGGGAACAGGTCTTAGAGCAGCATCTAAACATTCTAAGATTATGGTTCACCAATTATCAACATTCAATATGGGTAAGTTAGAAGATGTTAAATCTAACGCTAAATTCGCAGAACAATTAGAAGAAGATTGTAACACCATTATGGCTGAATGTACAAACAAAGATAAAGAGTTTTGGAAAGAAACTCAAAGAACAGACACCTTCCTTTCTTCGGAAGATGCATTAGAATTAGGAATAATCGATAAAATTATATAAATAAAGAAAACTATGGAATACAGTTACAGGCCGTTAGGCGACAGAGTAGTAGTAGAGATACTAAAAAGACATGATGAAAAAACTAAAGGTGGATTATACAAACCATCAGGTTCAGAAACCACAATGATGGGAGTGGTAATTGCAGTTGGTAGTGGGTTATACACCCATTCAGGAGCAACAATCCCAATGAGTACCAAAGTAGGGGACACAGTTCTATTAGATGGAACTGGTTTCAAACATAAAAATGGTGGTAAAACTTATAACATATATAGAGAGAGTGATTTCCTATCTATATTAGATGAAGATACAACTAACTCATAATCAGTTAGTTACACTATCACTATCATCACAACACATTGATAATCAATTACTTACAATAAAAAATAAAAAATATGATACACATTTTAGATGAAAATAAAATAAAAGAGAACTATGAGAAGTTCAGAAAACTAATCAACCAAACCTTTGAAGGGGAGAGATTAGAAAGGTTAAACAAGATGTATGATGAGTTAGAGGATAGAATCATCCTTACACCAGCATCATCTACAGAGTGGTTTCACAATGCATTTGCAGGTGGATACCTCGACCACATTCTTAGGGTTACATTCAACTCCGTTAAGATTTATGATTTATATAAAGAGTTAGGAATGCCTTTAGGGTTTGATAAACAAACATTAATCTTTACAGCACTTCACCATGATTTAGGTAAGGTTGGTAATCACGAAGAGAATTGGTATATTCCAAATGATTCACAATGGCATATAGAAAATCAAGGAAAGATTTATAAAACTAATCCTTCAATGCATTGGATGAATATGAATGATAGAACTACTTGGATGTTAAATCACTATGGGATTACCGTTACTGAGGAAGAGTTTATAGCAATCAAACTTACAGATGGGTTATATGATGATAACAATAAAGAATACTTTATGACATATAATAAAGATAATGTTCTTAAAACTCAGTTACCATTCATAATGCATCAGGCAGATTTAATAGCTACTAATTGGGAACGAGATAGAGTGGTTAATTCTGATAAGAAACTTCCTACCAAAAATGTCGGTGGACGACCTACCACAAAAAAGAAACTAGAAAATGTAATAATGCCAGAGAAGATTGATTTTAAATCTATCTTTGGAGAAGTTACTGAAGATTAATACGATGATTATAATAAACATTATATTACCATTATTAACTATAGCAATCTTAATTTACATAGTAATAAATTTACTTCGTAAGGTAGAGGCATTAGAAGATGATGTAGATGACTCAACTAAATTAGTTGAATCGATGAACGAATCAATAACTAAGGCTCTATCAAGAATGAGAGAGGTTGATAGATTAGGTTCGTTTGAAGCGGATGATGAAACCTCTTTTGTATTTACAGAGATTCAAACCGCATTAGATAAGTTAAACAACGAAATAAACCCAAATGGCGAAGAAAAGAAGGAAGAGAAGTAAAAGATATTTTACACAAATAACAGAGATGGCTATAAACGCTTACAATGGTTCTGATGACCAGGTAGTAAAGAATAAAGTTTATAATAGATTCATCCACTATCCATTTGATAAGTTAGCTGAGAATGTAATACATACTTACAAAACATATTACTTTGATGTACCATATGAAGATGTAAAGGCAAATGTAGTTGCATTCTTAAATGAAAAGATTCATAAGTTCAATGGAGAAAATGGTAGAGCCTTTTCATACTTTACAGTTGTTGCACGAAATTATTTATTCAATGAGAATAATGCAAACTACGCCAGAATGAAATCAAAAACTGAAGTAAAACATATTGATACACAACGAAATATTACAAATGAAGTTGTTGCTCAAAACAATAAAGAAGCTAAATCTGATTTCATAGACCATTTTACAAAATACATAGACCATCATCTTTACACTTTATTTTTAAAAGATAGAGATAGAGCAATAGCAGATTCTATAAATGAATTATTTAAGAATAGATTAGACCTGTATTCGTACAATAAGAAAGCTCTCTACATACTTATTAGAGAACGAACAGGTGTACATACTCAATACATTACTAAAGTGGTTGGTAAACTAAAGGGTATTTATGTAGAATTATATACTGAATATAATAAAACAGGTCACCTCACCGTAAATTATAAATTAAAGGCTAGTAATGGATAAAGATTCAGAGTTATTTAAAGGAAAAACATTCTCAGATATAATGTCTGATGTTTACAACAATTCAAAAAAGAAGGATAGACAGTTAAAACTTCTTATTGCACAATTAGAGCCATTGGTTAAGAACCTACAGGATGCTACTGTGATTGTTCCTTTAATAAAAGAGTATATGGAAGTATCCATCAGAAATGATGACCAGATTGTTAAGTTAGCTGCAATCGTACAACGAATGATGAAAGATGCTAACTCAGGTGATGAAGGTGGGTTTGGGTTAACTCCAGAAGAAAAGAAACAATTAATGTCAAATGCGGAAGCAATTGATAAATCGATTGAGGCACTTGAACCAATTGAAGGAGATGAATAATGAGTACATTTAAAATTGGTACAGTTCAGAAAATAAATCTATTAGATGATGATGTAAATGAACTGTATAGTATTGAGGTATTAACATCACAGGGACAAGGACAATTTGAAACGTGCTATCCAGTTGATACTAATATAAAAAGAGTACCACTATTAGGTGAATCCGTATTGGTGTTTCCTGGTTTGGGACCTGAAGCATCAGGTGGTAGTAGAAGGTCTAAACAGTATTATCTCGCACCAACCTCTGTACAATTAAGTATTCACAATAATGCATTACCCAAAGGTTCTATATTAGAAAAAACACCATCAGCTGGTGGTAATGTTGGTGATACATCAGCGGGTAATCCCAATACCTCAGGAGGAGATGAAGAAGCTAAATTAGGTGTGGGGTTTACAGAAAGAACTGATGTAGGTTCGTTACAACCATTTATAGGTGATATATTAATAGAAGGTAGGTTTGGACATTCATTACGATTTGGATATACACCAGTTGGGTCTGAAACTACACAAGAACCATCATGGAGTGCTGGTACTGATAATGACCCAATAACAATTTTAACAAATGGTAGAAGTGAGGCCGGTGAGTTCAATAAATTTATTATAGAATCAGTTGATGATGATTTATCATCCATCTACCTAACATCAAGTCAGAAAGTATCCATAGGTACATCTCAAAATAATTTAGGTTCAGGTATAATGCCACAATCAGTATTTTCAGACCCAACGGTGATTATCACATCAGATAGGATATTACTAAACTCAAAATCAGATTGTGTAATCTTATCATCAGCAAGTGATATTATAAACGCAACACCAGGTTGGGCAATGGAAATGGATAAGTTTTTTACATTAGTAGAAAGTTTAGCGAGTGAGTTAGCAGATTTAACATCAGCTACCGCCACATACGCAACAGGAGTTGGACCAACTGGGCCAGCAACAAACGCAAGTAAAGTAGCTAAGATACTTAGTGATATAAGTGCAATGAAACAATAAAGGATAAATTATGCCAGCAATATGGCCAGCATTCATAACATCTGTTGGTGGGTTTTTAGATGACCCATCTGAAGGTAAAACACATACGGATACCGCTGAAAAGATTTCATCGGAATACCATAAGGCTGTAAAAACAGCTCAGGTAACTTTACATGCAACCTTAGTTAGTGTACAACCACCATACATTCCTATTAAGATGGCAATTGAAAAATGTTTAAATGATATTAGAGAATCTGAGGGAGAACCTCAGCTATTTCATTTTACAGATTGGGCAGCAAAAACAGTATCATATTGGATGAGTGTACAATATCAAATAGTACCATTCCATCCAATAGCAATGGCCACCTCAACAGGTACGGCAGGTATTCCTGTTCCAGTTACAAACGTTACAACAGTAGGTGGGATTCCACCAGCACTTGCAAATGATTTGTTAACAGCATTTACACATCCCAAATCATCAGTACCATACGGAATTCCATTTGCAACAAAATTATCAACAGCATTTATAAATCATTTAACCACCGTACAAGGATTACACACCCACGTAGTAACGGCAGGTTCACCAATAACACCAGTCCCATTGGGCCCAATACCATATCCTTGGGCGGGATTAGTATAAAAATAAACATTTTAATATTTATATGTAAAGTACATCACTATGAAAGCAAAACAATTAGCACAATTATTAGAAGTTATCGTAAGAAAGGTAGTTAGAGAAGAACTAAAACCTATCATTACGGAAGTTAGAAATGCATCTAAACCACTTCTAAAAGAAACAAAAAAGAAAACCAAAAGAACATCAAACAGAATACAAAAAGACCCATTGGATATTAATTTATCTGAAATTCTTTCATCAGAACCAAATGTAGAAACGAAATCAGAAAATAAAACGTATGTAAAGAACCCAATGTTAAACGAAATGTTAAATGATGTTGCAGATAGTGGTGAGTGGAGAAGTATGGATTCAACTTCATACACATCCAATCAGGCTCAAAACTTTATGGTAGGTGGAGGTCAATCAGTTACTCCATCTGTAGATATTGATGGTAGACCTGTTGATACAAATAACGAAAATGTTGCAGCAGTTTCTGCAGCTATGACTAAAGATTACTCTCAATTAATGAAAGCAATTGATAAGAAAAAGGGAAAGTAACAAATGGCTATTAAACCGAGAAAAGAATATTTCTACAATCCAATAGATTTTGAACCAGATGTAGCAGTTGGAATAAAACTACCATTCTCTAAGAATAGTGGTTTATTTGATTTATCATATTCAACACAAGAACAGGCTGTATCTAATTTAAAAAATTTATTATTGACTAGAAAAGGTGAACGAGTATTTCAACCAACATTCGGTTCTCAGATTTATGCTCTGTTATTTGAACCAATAACATTAGATTTAAAACAAAGATTACAAGAAGGCATATTAGCAGATGTTAATTTCTGGCTTCCCTACATAATTATTGATGAGGTAGTGGTTACTCCTGATGAAGATAATAATTATGTTGGTATAGTTCTTAGATTCAGAGTTACAGAACAAGGTGCAAACCAAGAAATAATATTATATGTAGATTCCACTGGGTCTGCAACAATTGAATAGGAAATTAAATGGCAAAAGCAAACAAATCAGATTTAGTCCAAAAGGATGTTAAACTTGTTGGTAAGGATTTTGGAGAGTTAAGAAAAAACTTAATTGATTTTTCTAAAACATACTTCCCAAATACTTTTAACGATTTTAATGAATCATCACCAGGTATGATGTTTATAGAAATGGCATCTTATGTTGGAGATGTACTATCCTTCTATACGGATACTCAATTGAGAGAATCTCTCTTAACCAATGCTGAAGAAAAGGCAAACCTTTTTAATCTGGCAGCTGTACGTGGTTATAAACCAAAGAACATTGTTCCAGCCTCAGTAGAACTTGATTTGTTTCAGGTACTACCAGCGAAGGGGAGTGGTGATAATGTAAGACCTGATTATGATTACGCTCTAAAAGTGGAAGATGGTATGAAGGTTGGTTCTGATTCAAACTCCAATGTTGAATTCTCAACTAACTTTGATGTAGATTTTGCAGTATCATCATCATTTAACCCAACAGAAGTTTCAGTTTATCAAATTGATGAGAACAACAACGAACCTATTTACTATTTAGTAAAGAAAAAAGTAAAAGCATCAAGTGGTTCTGTTAAGAAATCTCAGTTTGTATTTACATCTCCAAAGATATATGATAAGATAAGAATAAGTGATTCTAAAATAATTAAGATTAAATCTATTAAAGATGATGATGGAGATTTGTGGACTGAAGTTCCTTATTTAGCACAAGATACTGTATTTGAACAAATAGAAAACAACGAAGATAATTCTACAAGCTTACAACCGTATAGTGGAGAGACTCCAATGTTGTTAGAACTAAAAAGAGTTCCTAAAAGATTTATAACTAAATTTGAATCTGAAAAAGATATAGTAATTCAATTTGGAGCAGGTGTTTCTGCAAACGCTGATGAAGAAATTATTCCTAATCCTGATAATGTAGGTTCTGCATTATATCAGAACACAGGTAGATTAGACCAGGGGCTAGACCCATCTAATTTTTTATATACAAAAACTTACGGAGTTGCTCCAGCAAACACAACACTTGATGTTGAATACTTAGTTGGAAACGGAGTTGAAGATAATGTACCTGCTAAGGATTTAATTAATATTAATAGTAGAATATTCTCAAATGATAATACTATAAATCTAAATCAATCTACTTTAAGATTTATACAAAACTCACTAGCGGTTACAAACCCAAAACCAGCAGTTGGTGGTAGGAGTAAAGAAACCGATGATGAGATTCGTAATAATGCAATGGGATACTTTGCGGCTCAGAACAGAACTGTAACGAGAGAAGATTATATTATGAGATGTTACGCATTACCACCACAGTTTGGTTCAGTAGCTAAGGCATACTTAGTACAAGATTATCAAATCGAAACAAAGGGCAATGGGAGTTTCTCACCACACGCAATATTACCAGATGACCCGGTACGAACAGTAGTTGAAACGGAAAGTCCAAATCCATTGGCAATTAATCTATATACATTAGGTTATGACCATAAGAAAAAACTTACTTCACTAAACCCTGCTACTAAAAATAATTTAAAAAATTATCTATCATATTATAGAATCTTAACGGATGCTGTAAATATCAAAGATGCATACATAGTAAACATTTCAGTTAACTTTGATATTGTTGTTCTACCTGATTACAATTCTAATGAAGTTCTTCTTAGATGTATAAAGGCATTACAAGAATACTTCAATACTGATAATTGGAAAGTAAATCAACCAATAAACGTATCACAGGTTTATGTTTTATTAGATAAGGTGGATGGGGTTCAAACAGTCCCAAGACCTAATACTGATGGAGAAGGTGGTTTACAGATTAAAAATAGGTTTAATGGAAACTACTCACCAAACAAATATGATTTAAGTACGGCAACTAGATTGGGTGTTATATACCCACCTAAAGACCCTGCTATATTTGAAGTTAAGTATCCTAATGTAGATATAAGGGGTAAGGTTGTAACACAATCTTTCTAAGGAGAAAAATATGATTTATAGAATATACGGATACAAAGATACTACAATATACGAAGAGAACCTTCGTAAAGAACAGAATACAGGTAAAGATGAAATTCTGGAAGTTAAAAAATGCTATGATGAGGATTCTAATAGTGTTTGGACTGGTAATAGTAGAATACTAACTCAGTTTAATTTAACATCAATTTCACAATCAGTTTCTGCAGGTGATATTAGTAAGAATATAAAATATTATCTTAACCTTACATCAGTAGAAGAGGTAGGAGTACAATCTGAATTTGATTTAGATATATTTCCTGTTTCACAAAGCTGGTCTGAAGGTTTGGGTAAATATATGTGGACACCTACTGTAAAAGAAGGATGTAGTTGGAAGTACCCATCGGGCACAACTCTATGGAATACAAATTCTGCAAGTGTATTTAATGATAATATTAAAATTGCAATTCCTGATGAAGGATTGGTATTATCTCAAACATTTGCAAACGGAACTGGTTCTACATCTTTAACAGAATCAATTAATGATATAAGTGGTAACGTTCCATTTATGTTTGTACAAGATGAAAGATTAATTATATCAGCTTCTAACTTTGCCGGTACTACTTTAATATTCCCACTTGAATTAGAAAACAACTTAAACTATAAAGTACAATTTCAAATTGACCCCAAAGATTTTACAGATGTTCAGTTTAGAATTGAAAACCCTGCCGGTGTAATTCAGAATGAAGATTCTTACGCTAATATGGTTGGAAATATTACAACTCCATCAACACAATCTTTTGAAATAACTGCAGCATCATCTGGTCAATATAAATTAAGATTTACATTCTTTGATAACGATGGAAAGACTAAATCTACGACAGGTATATTCGATGAGGTATATGTTACTGAGAAAACAGGTAATACTTTAGTAAGAGAAACGTTTGCAGTTAATGAAGGATTATTTAAACAACGAAACGTAATTAAAAATACAAATGGGATTATACCTAAACAATTTGTATCAAGTTCTAGGTTGCTCTTCCAATCAGATAATACTGGTGGGGCTACTGCAGAATATAAAAAATATTTATCATCCAAATTACAATATACACTTACAAATGAATTATCGGTAGGTAACTACCCATCGTTTGGATTTAGTGTATATGATACTAAAGATATAAAAATGACACCAACTCAAATTAGTGGGTTGAAAAGTGCATACACATCATCAACTACCCAATCTATAACATTCACACCACCATTAAGTGGTGAGTATAGATTTAATTATACATACTTTGCCTCAGGCAGTAGTAAGGCGACGGGTTCTATAGATAACTTTAAAATAGTTTATTCAGGTTCTTTAAGTAAAATGCCAACATCAGCAGCATCTTATTTTAAAAACGAAGGTGGTGGTACTTGGTACACATCATCTTTAAGTAATACAAAATCATCTCAGAAGTTTACTAAGTATATTTCAAACTTAAACTCAGATGTTACTGGTTACGTTAATGATTGGATAAGTGGTTCTCGTCCTAATAATGGATTTATAATAAAAAGACCTGTTACACAAGAAAGTGGTTCTACAAAGTACGGAAATGCTAGATTCTTTTCTAATGAAAGTCATACTATATATGTTCCTACATTAGAAGTACGATGGTCAGATGTAACATTCAATACAGGTTCATTAACCCCACTAACAGGCAATGATATTATAGTTTATCCAAAGAATTTATCATCTGAGTATAAAGAAAGTTCAAAGGCTAAAATTAGAGTAGTTGGTAGAGAACGATACCCACAAAGAAGTTTTACGGATTCTAATCCATATACTACAATTAAATATCTTCCACAGAATACTTATTACCAAGTAAGAGATGTTGAAACTAATTTAGTGTTGATACCATACGATACAACTTATACAAAAGTAAGTTGTGATTCTACTGGAAACTTTTTTGATTTTTGGTTCAACACATTACAACCTGAAAGATTTTATCAATTTGAATTCAGAGTTGATAGAGATGGTACTCAACAATATTTTGATGGAAACGTATTTAAAGTGGTTAGATAATGGCAACACAGGAACAACAAAAGAAAACTAACAAAGCAATAAGAAACGCGAAAGCGATTGCAAAACAAAATGCAATTCCACGTAAAATCGGAGTTACTGCAGAAGATACTCAAAAAGTGCCTGTACCTAAAGATAGAGGTAAGGCCGTAATTAAACGAAACTCATCGGAACAGATTATATCTTACACAAGAAATTCAAAATCTGAGTATGGAGTTGTTAAATTAGATGGAATTAGAAACGATTATGTTAGGAGTGAGTATCACAGAACATTTAAAGATAGACCTACTCAGTTTGTAAGAAATCCAAAAGAAAGTACGTCTGTAATTCAGAACTTAAACTCAATGACATTCGAATCACCAGAAGTTGAAATTGATGATAGTGGAGAAGAAGTATTCCAACTACAGTTTTCAGGTGAAATTATAAGAGTTGGTTCTGAAGCAACTACATACTTTTACATTGAGGATGGAAAATTTTATACCGTTGGGGGATTGTTTAATTTCCTTGCAGAAAAATTAGGTAAACCATTGGGTATGAGAATTAATGATGACTATGATTATCAAAAAGAATATAAACCAGCTGGTAGGGAACAACTTGATTATGGACAAAATCAATATAACTTATATAATAAAGAAACATATACAAGAGATTCTATAGCATACGTTGAATCCAATGAGTTTGCTGGGGCTCTAACAAAAAAAATGATATTAGGAAGTGCTGCCGATGAAGTTGTACAGATAAACTGTCATTTGTTTACAGGTACTAATCCTAAATCAACAGATTCTGCATTCCAAAAAGATTTTAAAGAAATACATATTATTGGAAATGATTCAACTCCTGTAAAGTGGGATGAATTTAAAGATAGGCCTATTCGTACTTTAATTACATCAACCGATGCTGATTTAACAGTAAAGCAAGTAGGATATCATTCATTAGGTCATAAACAACAAGAAGGTTTAGAGATAGTATTAAAATACAGAGATGGTTCAACCGAAACAATTGAATCAGATGGAGTACTTTCTAACAACTATGAAGGTAAAGCAGACCGTTTTGCAAGAACATATACAATCCCCGCAGAAGAAATCACATCGGACATAGTGAGAATAGATTTATCTCAAATAAACATATATGAACCCTTTATGGTAATGGGTTCAGATAATGAGTTACGATGGAAAAATACAGGAGCAGTAACACTCCCAACAAAAAACCCAGCACTATCTGGTCTAAGAACTAGAATAAATCTTACTAAACGAGCACGTAAAGGTAATAAGATTATCTGTAACGAATTATACAGACAAGGTTACTTATCAGAAAAAATGTGGGATGCTGATGAGAGATATGGTGATATGATGTTTGAAAAAGACCCTAAGATGATAATTGGATATCAGATGTGGGCTAGAAAAGTAGTTAAGTATATGAAGAATAATCCTAACAATACTAAAATGGCATATTGGTTGTTCAAACCTTGGACAGAATATATGGGATACAAAATGGGTATTGTTGAGAAACCAACACTTAGAGGTAGATTTACACATTGGGTAGGAAAACAAATATCTTATATAACATTTAATTTATTCGGTGGTCAATATTTATTGAATGAGTATAACAAACTAAAATTGGATAATTAAGTTATGGGATTCTTTAAAAAAATTGGAAAAAAAATAGGAAAAGGATTTAAAAAGCTAGGAAAAGGCGTAAGCAAAGGACTTAGTAAAATTGGTGGTGCTGCAGTTAAGGTAGCAAAATTAACACCAATCGGTATAGTCGTTACAACACTTAGTGGTTTGAAAAGAGGTCTTGGGAGTGGTGCAACTAAACTTGCTTTAGAAAAATTAGGTGGAAAGGCCAAAGAAACCAAACTCGCGAGCCTTTTCAATAAAATTCAAGATAAAGTAGCAGAAATTAAAGAAGGACAGACTGTACTTAATGGTACTGCAGGACAAGGTGCAGAGTTATGGCAGTTTTCAAAATCAAAAGATGAATGGATTCACCAAAAAACCACAGTTGGAAAGAAAAGAACAGTATTTGGTATAGAGTACCAATGGGTAGGTTCTTATGATAAGGGTTATTATGGCCCAGCACCAATTCCACCACCACCACCGCCTCCACCACTTCCGGCCGTATCAATTTCATATGAAATGTTAGATTCGAACGCCCATCAATTGGTTACTTCAGGAGCCTATAGAGGTAGAAGTAATATGGCCCATCTTATATATTTAGTTGCAAGAGAAGTATTCGGTAATGAAAACAATGTTATAAATGGAGCAGGTGGTACTGCCACTCATTTAACTTGGGAACAAGAAACTAAGGATTTATTAAATAATACAGATGAAAGAGTAGTTTTAGATATTCTTTTAAAAACTAAAACTGATTTAGATAATGGTGGTAATGGTTACATTGATGAACCTAATAAAAAAGGTAAAAAGAAGTTCTTTTTCAGTAAACGTTCAGATGGTATAGGTGCAGGTGTTAATAGTAGAGAAGCAGTAGAAACAAAAAATACTAGACAAAACAACGGAACAATTAAACTTTCATATGATGCTTTATTAAATACAATTAAAGATATGTATAGTAGAAAAGAACTTATCCATACAAAAGATACTACAATTAGAAATATTCTTAGAAAGGCCTTTGAACAAAAACCAGGCCCATTCACTTCAACAAACAGAATGATAAGAAGTAGAACCCCACAGGAATGGAAACAACAAATTGATACTAGAATAATTGGAACAGGTATAAACAAAAAATCTAATAAGATGTTTAGAAAATCACTTGGAGCACAGGCTCAACATAATTTAGATTGGATTGATTTAATGAGAGTAATTGGTGTAACGGCAAGGTCAGCTCGTAAAACAGGTTCTGGAACTGTACCAAATCTTAAAACAAAAGATGTTAAAATAAAAGCAAAAGATGTTAAGTTTTTTAATTTACCGAAACCATGGGGATTCGGTGGTTCATCATCAAGGAAACCGTTTGGATTCGGATTTTCATCAAGAAAAGGATTTAGATTATGAGTTTAGAAATATTTAATAAAGGAAGTAAACTCTTAACATCTAAGCAACCAGTAGATAAGCCACTTATATTTGAAGCAGGTGATATAGATGGGATAGGTGTTGAACCAATTGTAATTACTGCAGATGATTTAGATTCCGGTAGTTTTAATGAGACAGGTCAACGAGTCGTACCTCAAGCATTCATTGGACAAGGGAATATGGTTGATAATGAGGAAACCGAAGATACAAAAGATGAAATAAGATTTAATAGTGCAAGAACACACTTTCACATATACTCAGGTGAGAATCTTCTACATTCTAAAATTCAAAGACCTGATGATTATATAGATGCTACTTTAGTTGACGATACTACTAATTATCAGTTAAACGTATCTCCTGAGAGAGATGTTAGAGCAGCTAATATTTCTAAAGGTTCTTTTACAACTGTTTATAATTTCTTAGACCAATTTACAGATAAGTTAAGAGTTGAGGATATCAACGCTGATGGTACGGAACTAAAATTAGTTAAAGGTTCTGAAAAAGACCAAAACATTAATAGTGTTAAAGGCCTCAGACGAATTTATATGGAAGAGTGTAATGCATTAGGAAAACATAAATTAAATGATTTTAAACAGGATGGAACTCAGATATTCCAACAACAATATGTTTTAAACTTTGGAAACAACGATTTAGCTGCAATTACAAGTTTTGATTTTTCTATGAATGAAAAAGTTGGATTGGAAGATATCGTAGTTAAATTCCCAGAAGATAAATTCAATATACCTGGCACCACAGATGATAACGGTCTAGTATTTACTAGATTTTATCCAATGTCTAATTTAAAAGATTATTGGGTAGAGGTATATTTAAGTGGAGAACAGGTAATTACAGAAACAACTACCATTGGTGGTGAAGATGGTGTAGAGCCTGAAAATGTTCCAGAAGTTGCAGAACCATTAGATTCAGAAGTAACAGTTACGGAAGAAACTACTCCTGTACTTATTAAAAGAGCAGATGGTAGTGTAGAAGAATCTAAAACTGAAACTAAAACTGAATCAGTAGCAGAGTATATGCCAACACAACAATTACCTAAAGGTGGTAAGAGTGTAGTTTCAGAAAGATTTTCAACATCCCAATCAACTTCAACTTCAATTAGAGTTCCATTAAAGTTTAAAACCACAGGTAGAGGCGCTAAATTTACATTTGATTCAGTAACAAAGGCATTTGTTCAAGAATCCACAATAACAGGAGATGAGACTAATTTAGATATAGAACCAATATATTATACATTTGGTAATGATGATGATGACCTCAACTTCCCAATACGCCCATTGATTGATTATAATAAACAGTTATTTGGTAAACCAACAAACAGTATTATACAAACTTATGATAATAGTTTCGAAAAAACCGATGAGGGAAAGTTTAATCCACAAACGGTAACAGTAAAATTATATAGACCTCTTAGGGGTGATTTACACAACGGAACACCTTCCATTGAACGGGTAATCAGAGATTCTTATATTGATAAAGTATTAGTATATCCTCGTAGTGAAGTAAAAGTAGTAAATAACTTTTCAGAACCCAACTTTAAAATCGATATGGGTACTTATGGAAAATCTGTAGGAACTGATTTAAAAAGTTGGAATGAGTTATTAGATACAAATCTACAAACATCACAACAGATTATAGATAAGTACGTTAGTGCTTCTTCTCATACTAATATAAATGTTAACTATTCTGATTTCTCAGAATTTGTACATTATTCATCTGCGGTTGAAAGAGTAAACAATTTTAAATATAAATTAGAATTAGTTGAGGGGTTTGATAGTAGAATTAAAACATTAAAACAGATTAGTGGTTCAGCTGCTTTAACAAATATATCACAATCAATTACTAGAAAATCTGCAGTAGTTAGTGGAATGGATGGATGGGAAAAATGGATGTACACAGAACCATCAAGTTCTTTATACTCACATTATAGTTCATCTAAATTTACATTCCAACCCTGGCCGAAACTTAGAACACAACCACCATTATTACATTCTGCAACCTCATCTACTGCAATACACTATTATAATAACTTAATAGAATCTGCAAGTTACTTCGATGCAATGAACGATGGTAGGTTAACAAAAACCATCCCAGCTTCAATTGTTGAGGACCCGTTGAATAAAGATTATGTTTTATTTATTGATATGATAGGACATCATTTTGATATTACTTGGGCTTATGTTAAAAAATTAACATCTATTAATAGTAGAGAAGAGCATCCATATGATGGGATGCCAAACAGTTTACTTTATGATGTTGCAAAATCAATGGGTTGGAAACTAACTCATGGTAAGGATAGAGCTGAACTATGGAGTTATGCATTGGGTACTGATAAATTCGGAAACCCAGTTCAATCAGGCTCATTAGCATCTAAACCAATTGAACAATATACAAACGAAATTTGGAGAAGGATTGTAAACAACATTCCATATCTTCTAAAAACAAAAGGTTCTGCGAGGGCGGTTAAGGCACTAATTGCAACTTACGGTATTCCACAAACATTCCTATCTATTAGAGAGTATGGCGGACCTGTAATTAAGGATGTACGACAATATTGGGAACACGAACGTTTTGTATATCATCAAAGATTTGATACGGATAACTATTTAACTGTACCATTCGGTAAAATAAATGATATAGACCCAATAACATATAAAAACAGAGACCCTAACCCAATTGATACAATTGAACTTCAACTTCAACAGAATATGAATAGGGATACTGCTATATTTAATAAAGATAATAACTTTGCAGTAAGATATGAAAACACATCAATTGCAAAAAAAGCTAAAAAAGGTAATATTCATTTCTATCTAAGTGGTAGTAGTGGATACAAATCAGCATCTATTAATAATATAAATCTATTTGATTCTAAGATGGGAACTTTAATAGTTCAAAGAGAAAAATCAGTTGATGATATCACACAGGATAATGAATATAAAATAATTTATCGTAGAAATCGTAGAGATAACATAATTGTAGATAAATCTGCAAGTATATTCATCTCAGGTTCTTCAGAACCATCATATAACGCTGCTTGGACTGGGAGTGGTACATTAACGGTAGGTAAAACATTACCATCTGTATATCCTGGTAGTGCATTGTATATGAGTGGTTCTATACAAGAATTAAGATATTGGGCACAACCACTTAAAGATATTGTTATTGATGAACATACTATGGCAAGAGAATCGTATCATGGTAATTCACCAACATCATCTTACTTTGATTTAAAGTTTAGATTTTTACCTGATTCAAGGTTAAAAAATGTAAATTCATACGATTCACAACCATCACAACACCCAAACCAAAAAATATCAACTGTATTGGATGGAAGGATACTATCTGCATCTCTATATAACTTCGAACCAGATGACCTAAGAGGTGTAACCGATGAGTACCATACCAAAGTACCATCAGCAGGTGCTAACAATATTATGAATAATAAGATTAGGTTAGAACCGAATAGATTAAAGGGTGTGTTAGATGTAGACCAGAGGAAAGAAACTTCTAAATATGATTCAGCTCCAAATGATTCAAATCAATTGGGTGTGTATCTATCTGCAACAAAAATGTATAACGAAGATATCTACAATCATACAGGTTATTTTGATATAGATGATTATATTGGTGACCCAGATGGTAGAGAAGGATTCACAGAACAAAACGAACAATTAGATTACCTAAGAAGGCAAGTATTTAAGAAGTACAGTACAAAGAATTTAATTAACAGTACAATTGATATTCTTGCAAGATATGATTTCTCTGTATTTGAACAAATCAGACAAACCGTTCCTGCAAGAGTAGATTACAACTCAGGTATTATAATTGAACCACATATTTTAGAAAGACCTAAAGTTAAATCTAAGGCAAAACTTACTAAAACAGAACCATTCTATCAAACCGTAATATTACCACCAGAAAAACCTGTTCAGGCATTTACACTTCCATTATCTGCTTCAATAGATACCTCACCAGTACCAACAATGACATACCCAACGTATGAAACTGAGATAAGTAGTGGTATGGCTCCTAATATTACTATGGATACGATTCCGTTGAATTCTGAGATATCGGTTAAAATTGTTCCAATTATGACCTACCCTACTTATGATAATTTTAAATCTAATAATATTCCAAATGCAACTGGAAGTGTTGGGGCAGATTATCTAACGTATAAAACTAGGTTATTTTTAACTCAATCAAGTGTTTTAGAAGGTGAGTATCCATCATACGAAACGAATTTATATTTAACATCATCAAAAGATTTAATAGGTGAGTATAGAGATTACAATACTAAAATTAATTTAGTAGAACCAAAAATGTTCACAGGTGATTTCAAAGATTACAATAGTGAATTAGATATATTGGATAATCAGAACATAGAAGGTGATTCCAAAGATTACACTACTGTAGTGGATGCTGTAAGAAGTATGTCTGCAGATTATACAAACACACCTGATATATTACTAAATACACCTCAGAGGGTGGTTGGGAAATATTACTTACTCGATGCACCATTACAGGTATCACATTCTATAAGTGTAACTAGAAAAGATTTAGAAGATAAGGCATTATTAACTGCTAAAATACCATATAAACCATCACAGTATAAATTTACAATACTAATACCATCTGCATCAGGTGATGTAGGGTTTGGATTGGGTTGGATTACTGGTTCGAATGGTAGTTGGAATTATAACCCCATTGGATTGAGTGTTATAAACCAAAGAGGTGCGAGATATGCGAGAAGTACAAACTATTTTTATAGTTCATCATTATCTGCATCTATGGGATTATCATATTCATCATCCCTATCCCCAGCACAGGCACAAACGGATGATTTACCATTAGCCATATTTAATCTAAGACATTTAGGATGTAAAATGACATCAGATTCGTTAACAACCAATTCCGATGATACTCCAGATGGTAAACCTGTAATTGAAGTATTTCAGGCAGACCCTAATGTATTAATTAATACATCTAGAACTGCTGAAGAAGGTAGTTTAGATGTTGATGTACTAACAGGTCTTACAACACTTAATATTGATGAGCTATTTATTTCAAAAGAAGTAGTATTCCAAAGAAGAATGGAATATAGAAAAGAAAAAGTTAAATTCCGAAGAAAAACTCAAGGGTTAATTAACATTGAAGAATCAAGACGAGATGAATTTGATTTAAGAATCCAAAACTCCGAAGATATCAGTAGTAGAGAATCTGCAAGACAAGATGAGTTTGATATTGTAAACAATCCCGCAGTTATTCAGATGGAAATTGAAGAAAGAGAAATTAAACCTTTAATTACAAAAGAAGAACGTGATATGATGATGGAAAGTGAAGAAGGCCCACAAGAGGTTAGATTCATAGATGGACAACGAGTTAATGTACCAGTCAAATACGATTTTGTTAAACCAAAGTTTAGTGGGTTAGCATTGAAGTTAAGTAAATTACCAATAGAAGAACGTTCAGAATTTATTGAACAAAATGAGATAGATGAAAAAATACTTAAACAGTTAGATATTCCGATGAGTAGAGAAGAAGAAAAGGAACGGTTTAATTCAGAAGAACGTTTTATAAAAAAAAGAGGTAAATAATGGCTAAGAAACGAGAAGAAAGAGAATCTAAGGAAGATTTAGGTAAGTTATCTAAAACACCATTTGGTACTTCAAAGGGAAAACCTTCAAAGTTTGTTCCTGAGAGAGAACCTAATCCTGAAGAGTATTTAGAAGATGTTAGATTAGATGATATCATCACACCAGAACTTCCACCTGCAGAAGATGTTGAAGTAGAGGATATGGGTAAGCTTACCAAACAACTGTTACAGACAGAAAAGGCAAAGTTCAATCCAAAACCACTTTCACCGAAAGTATCAAAATCAAAAGAAGATGAATTGGAAGATATCATCAAATCTGTTGAGAAGGAAGTTGATACTGCACAGAATGTTAATGGAAAACCCAACATTGATGATAGTGATAGAACATCTGAGGAAGATTTAATAGATAAAATAACAAAGCAGGAAAAGGAAATCAAAGTAAAATTCAAACCTATACCTGTAAAAGTTGTGAAGGCGATTGAATTAGATGAAAGAGATAGGGTACGGTTAGAGCAAGAAGAACAAAAACGTAGAGAGTTGGATAAGGCACGTGCTCTTGCACTTAATGAGGCTATAGATGATGAAAATGAAAGAAGATTACTATTTGATGCGGAGATACAACAACAAAAAAAGGAATTTCAATTCTTTTTAGATGAGAAGTTTCCTGAGTTTAGTAAACGTAACTCTAAAAATCTTCAAAAGTTTAGTCCTGAAGAAATAAAACAACAAGAAATTGACTTATTAAACGATAAGAAACAGGTCGCGTTGGATAAAGAACGTATCAAAGAATTCAAAAAGGCTTTACAGACTAAAAAAGTTGTAAGGTTAAAGGCCGAACAAATTAGAAAAGCTGAAGAAGGTGATTTTAAAGTGAACCGAATTAGAAAAAGTGAAGTTCATACGTTTTTTGAAGGAGATGTATTGTTAGAACAAAAAGAAAAAGCAGAACGTAATCCTGATATCAATAATGAAACAGAAGTTCAGACTAAGTTAAGAGAAATTGCTTTGATGGAACGAAAATTAGGACGTAAAATAGTACCACATAGAGATATTGTTGAAAGTGAAGAATCCGATTTTGACTTAAATTCAGATATTTCACCTGATGATATACTTATAGTAGTACCAAAGGATAATGAACCTCTTAAGCAGTACAACAAATTAAACAGATTACTAAACATTAGAAAAACACTAGATATAGATAAAAACGAAGATATCGATTACATTAAAACTAAGAACAAAGAACGCTCTGAAGAAGTATTATACAGAAAGAGCGAGAGAAATTAACTTTTTTAATAATATTTCTATATTTATTAGAAACCTCATATTTATTAATGGTTGAAATTAAATAATTTGACATGGTGTCGAATTAACTTAAAAATATTTTTTATCATATTTATAAGAGAACAAAGAAAATACAAAAAGGTAACACATTATGGGATATTTAGATAATTCGTCAATAACAGTAGATGCTATTCTTACTAAAAAGGGTAGAGAATTGTTGGCAAAAGGAAGAGACTTCTTCGTAATCAGTCAGTTTGCATTAGCAGATGATGAAGTTGATTATGAATTGTGGAATGCGGCACATCCACTCGGTTCTGATTACTACGGAATCATTATTGAAAATATGCCAATTGTAGAAGCAGTAACTGATGAAAGTTACTCTTTAAAATACAAACTACTAACATTACCGAAGAATACAATTCGTATTCCTCAGATTGTTCCGAATCCAACGGACGTTACTTTAGAAGAAGGTGGAAACCAACAGGTTATTACACTTACTACTAAAAACGGTGGAAACGAAACATTAGGTTATACAGTAACATTAATCAACTCAGATGCCGCGAGTATAGTTGGTGATGGTAATGGTATAGCTAATAACGCTGACCCAGTCGGGCCAAATGAGGATAAGAGAAGTATTACTATCAGTACTAATTCAACATTTACAATCACTTCAAAAGTATTAGCAGATAATGTTGATATTTCGACAAGAGTAGTTGTTGTTGGAAATGAAACAGGTGGTAGAGAAGAAATTACAATAACAGTAACTAATAACCCAGATATCTCAGTAGGTAATACTATTGATGGTGGGACATTATAAAAAAATTAATTTAAAAGGATAAAGATATGGCAATTTTACCAGCAGGTTCGTTCAATACATCAAAAAGAGTATATACGGCATTTAAAGTAGGAGATGTGGTCGAAGGTGGCGTTGAGAGAGTGACTAGAGGACTTTGGAGTGGTAACGTAGGTACGTTATCTTCTTTCCATACTTCTTCAGCACAATCAGCTTTACAGAAACAATATTACTACGAAGTTTTTAACGGGATTTCAACTAACTCACAAAATGAGAGTCAGTTCTCTGTAACTTACGGACATAATGATGGTAGTGGTTCATTGGGACAAAACGAAGATTCACCTTCAAACGCAATCTACTCACAGTACCAACAAATTCTTTTACCAGGAAATCAAAGAGTATTTAAGTTTAACAATGTTGCAACTCAACACGTTTACGCAATCAACCTTAACAGAGCTAGATTGAAAGATAGGTTAGACCCAGGAAACTTTATGATTACTCTTGGAGAACTTACAGGTAGTACAGTAGCTAACTCATCTAATCACAGAGGAATTAACAAATACGCAACAGGTTCTAACATTGGATTAAAAGTTGGTGGAAAAACTGTTCATCTAATAGATGATTCAGCAGATACACAACAATCCGCTGGACAAGTTGGTAGAGTATATAATTTAGTATCAGGTTCTATTCTTAAAGGTGTTCATTCACCTAAGAAATATTACGGTGGTGTTTATCCTGAACAAGGAGTTGTTATTCTTAACGCTGATAAGTTGAATACTGAGTTGAAATTTAATACTGTAACAGGTTCTAACATTAATGGTGATAACTCATATAAGTTATTTACATCATTAAGTGGTTCGTATGATACTAGAGATGGTGGTAACAGACTTGGATTTCAAGCTAGAAATGAAGAAAGAGTACAATCAACATTCTATTTCGTAAGAGCTAAGAATGGTGAGTATAACTTCTCAAATAACCCATCGTTTGTGACAGGTTCAAATGGGGCGTTCAAACAAAAATCATTTGTGAACAATCCTAAATCTTACATCACAACTGTTGGATTATTTAATAGTTCACAAGAATTGTTAGCAGTAGCTAAGTTATCTAAACCAATACTTAAATCATTTTCTAATGAAGTATTAGTTAAGGTTAAGTTAGACTTTTAATAATTAACAATATGTAATTCAAAAATGCCGTAAGTGTTTAATATTCTTACGGCATTTTTTGTTTATACCCAAATCTTATTATTAATAAATTATAAATTCATATTTATAGTAGAATAATATAAGGATTAATATAATGGCAGAAGCTTTAAAACCTATAAACGGTGGTGGATTACAACTCTACCCATATAACGCCCATAAGAGGTGGATAGTAACTGATGTAAATTACAGAGATGATTTATATCAACATTCTATTGTCAAAGGCATTTCACCATTGTATAGAGAAAAAGTTCCACTATCCCAATCATTTGGTAATACACTTGTAGCAGATGATTCTCAATTAGATAATACAAATTCTAATACAACTTCCAATTTAGCTAAGAAAGAACAAAAAGTTATATGGTCTGGTCTAAATCAACAATTCTTTAAACATAGACCTAACAACGAAAGAGATTTATTTGTATCAGCATCCATATTTTCAGTACCTCATCAAAGATTAGGTGATGGTATATTACCAGGTTCGGTAGTAATTGATGATAAATCACAAATCGGTAGAATCGGTGAACATATTCATTTAAAAGATAGAAAGATTAATGAGTATCATGGTTATTTAGTAGATACTTCATTAAACACAAGTTCATACGCATCATTTGGGGATTTAGTAGGTTATTGGGGATTTAACGATGAAGTAGTTCCTGTTACTAAAAACATAGATGGTAAGATAGAAGATAGAAGTGGTTATCAGAATCATGCATCTGGAATTTCATTACAATATAAAACAGGAATTAAAACAACAGGTACTGCATCTTTAAAATCTGGTACTAAGGTATGTTTCAATGGTATTAATTCTTACATAAAGATAAATAACAAAAACAGATATTCTCCTGTAAAAGGAAATGATTACTCAATATCACTATGGACAGAGTTACCAGTATCTCAGTCAGATGTTAGTTCAAACTATAATTGGATTCTAAATAAAAACGGAAGTTACAATGAAGAGTATGAGGCTAGAAAAACAAAAGAACAAAAAACCAGACAACGAAATTCAGATACTCCCATATTTCCATTTGATTTAAAAGTTTACAATCAATCCAATGGTGTTACTAAAAGTGGTAAGATATCTGCAACAATGTCTGATGGACTTAGAACTGTAGAAGTTACATCATCAACAGCACTTAACGATGGTAATCAACATCACATAGTTTTCAACAAAACAGGTTCAAATTTAGAACTATGGGTAGATGGTACTAAACATGGTACTAAACCTATAAAACTAAAAGGTGATATTTGGAATGAGCACGATGTACTGTTAGGTTCAAAATATGTTACAGATGTAAGTAGATTTGGAATGATAACACGAAGTGATGTTAAAGTTATTGGAACTAATTATAACTCATTGACAGGTTCGTTAGATGAACTTAGATATTATAGAAAAGCATTAACTACTACTCAGATAAAAGGATTATCATCCAATGATTGGAACACAGGTTCAGCATATCAAGAAGATATTGTAGGTGAAGTATTTTATAATCATGGAATTGTAGTTGTATCAGACCCACGTCCAAAATATAAAAATGTATTAGTTGGTAACGGTGATTGGGGATATGCTTCAACAACAAAAGGTTTTACTGCAAAGTATAAATCTACAAAAAAATTATATGAAACTACCGTTGTATGTGAGGTTGGTTCATCTGAATTCAATGTTAGTACAAACCCATCATTGAGAAAAAATAATGATATTAGGGAAATGTTCTTAAAACCATTTGTTACAGGTTCAGATTTTTCACCATACTTTACAACTCTTGGATTGTATAATCAAAAGGGTGATTTAATAGCAATCGGTAAACTAGCTTCAGCAATACAAGTTAGAAATGATGTTGATATTAGTGTGAAGGTGAGATTAGATATGGACGGCCCATTTGGAACACCTGCCTATAGTGCATCTATATCAGATGCGGAATTAGGTAATAAAGCTCCGAAGGCAAGACAACAACCTCATATTTTACAAAAACGACCTGATGGTAAATATACTTGGAATCCACAAGGTTTTTAAAAATAAAAAGTTATGAATAAAAAAGGAAACTGGTCTCATATTCAAAAGATGAAGGGCCATAAAAGTGGGTTAGAAACTCGTATAGATGAACAATTACAGTCTAAGGGAATCGATGGTGAATATGAACAGCATGAGTTTGGATATACTATTCCAGCAACTCATCATACTTATAAACCTGATTTCAAATTACCAAATAATATCTATATAGAATCAAAAGGATGGTTCTTACCAGAAGATAGAAAAAAACACTTACTTATAAAAGAACAAAATCCCAATGTGGATTTAAGGTTCGTATTACAATCTCCAAATGGAAAAATATACAAAGGTTCTAAAACCACATATGCACAATGGTGTGATAAGAACGGATTCAAATGGGCAAAAAAAGAAATCCCACAAGAATGGATAGATGAAAAAGAAAAAGTAAATTTCTTTGGTTAATTCAATTATTTTTTGTATATTAGTACCAATATGGAAGAGAAGCTGCTATCATTATTAGAATCTATCTTAGGTAAATCTAAGAAAACAAGTGGGGATAACTATGCATTCTGGTCTCCATTCGTTAATCATCATAAACCTAAATTAGAGATAAACATAAAGTTAAACTCTAATGCAGATAACCCCTGGCATTGTTGGATATCTGATGAGAAGGGTAAATCAATACGTTCACTTTTCAGAAAACTGAAGGTATCTAAGGAAATATGGGATGAACATAACTCTATATTCAAAAGAAAGTATAAATTCCAAAATTTACCAATAAACGAAAAGACTGGTAATAATTTGGTCGCATTACCATCCGAATACCAACCATTATGGAAGCCATCATCCTCAGTTATTAGAAAACACGCATTATCTTATTTAGATAGGAGAAATGTAACCCCTGCAGAGATATTAAAGTATCAAATCGGATACTGTGAAGAGGGGATATATAAACACAAAATAATAGTTCCATCGTATGATGAGAATGGAATGTTAAATTATTTCGTAGGTAGAAGTTTTTATGACACATCATTCAAACATAAGAATCCTGATGTATCTAAGGATATAGTTGGGTTTGAGATGTTTGTTAATTGGGATATGCCAATCGTAATTTGTGAAGGAGTATTTGATGCAATGGCAGTTAGAATGAATAGTATTCCATTGTTTGGTAAATCACCACAATCGGAACTACAAAAGAAAATAATCAATAAGGGGGTAAAAAGTGTGTATTTAGCGTTAGATTCCGATGCATTTAAAAACTCACTAAGATTCGCAGAATCCCTTATGAACAATGGAGTAAATGTTCACATCGTTGAACTAGAAGATTCAGACCCTTCAGAATTAGGGTTTAATAATATTAATGAAAAGATAGAAAATACTGAATTACTTTCACTAAGGAAGTTAATGGAGTATAAGTTATTAGGTGTATGAGAAAATCAAAAAGAATTAAGTATGATGGTACAATCAAAAAGATTTACCACATAGCTGATGTACATATCAGAAATTTAAAAAGGCATAAAGAGTACAGAGAAGTGTTCGAAAACCTATATAAGTACATAAAATCATCCAAAACTGATGATAGTGTTATAGTACTATGTGGGGATATCGTTCATGCAAAAACGGATATGACACCTGAAGTTATAGAGATGACACAAACATTTCTTAAAAAACTATCAGATATGTTACCAACCATTTTGATACCTGGTAACCATGATGCTAACCTAAATAACCCATCTAGGTTAGATGCACTTTCACCGATAGTAAATGCATTAAATCATCCGAATTTACATTATCTTAAAGATGATGGAGTTTGGAAGATGGGTGGAATTTCATTTTCACATTCCTCTGTATTTGGGGAATCGAAGGAAATCATTCCATCTGAAGAGGTACATGGTGATTATAAGATTGCCTTATACCATGCACCGGTAGATAAAGTAAAAACGGAATATGGTTATCAATTAGAAAATAAAAACGTTAAGGTCGATTCTTTTGATGGATATGATTTAGTTCTATTAGGTGATATTCACGTACCAAATCAATCATTAAATGAAGCAGGTACGATTAAGTATTGTGGTTCTACTATTATGCAGAATCACGCTGAGGCTAAGTATCCTGAACATGGAATCTTAGTTTGGGATGTGGATACAAAAGAATCAGAATTCGTACCAATCAAAAATGATTACGGTTATGTAACTATTGATGTAGAAGATGGTAAATTGGTTGGTAATCCAACAATACCATACAAACCTCGTATGAGGGTAAGAGTAAAGGATACAACTCAATCACAATTGAAACGAATCCTTTCAGATATGAAAGTAGGTAGACAGGTACAGGAGGTATCTATTCAGAAAGTATTAGCAGATACGAATGGTAGTAAGGATTCTTCTTCTATCGTTCTACAGAATGTTAGAGATATCGCATTTCAGAATCAACTTATAGAAAAGTACTTATCCGATAAATACGTTATAGGTTCTGAAGAGTTAGATATAATCAGAAGTATCAATCAAGATATAAATAATAAATTAGGTGGACCTGAAGGATTAAAAAATATTATATGGAAACCAAAGAAGTTTTCGTTTTCTAATATGTTTTCATATGGTTCAAAGAATGTAGTTGATTTTTCACAAATGAAAGGTGCATATGGGATATTCGCTCCAAATGCTAGTGGTAAATCATCTCTATGGGATGCTCTATCATTTTGTTTATTTGATAAATGTTCTCGTACAACTAAGGCATTAGATGTTTTAAATTATTCTAAATCATCATTTGATTGTAAGATAAATTTTGAGATAAATGGGGTAGATTACTTCATTGAGAGAGTTGGTAAGAAATCTCCAAAAAGAGGTACTGTAAAGGTTGATGTAAACTTTTATTGTATTGTTGATGGTGTTGAACACTCATTGAATGGTGAGGAACGTAGAGATACAAACTCCATAATCAGAAAGTATGTTGGTTCATATGAAGATTTTATACTTACCGCGATGTCAAACCAATCTAATAGTAGTGGGTTCATAGAAAAATCACAAAAGGAAAAGAAAGAACTTCTTGCTCAGTTTTTAGATATGAATGTATTTGAGGAATTGTATCAAATTGCAAACGAAGAGATTAGAGAGTTAAGTGCTCTACTAAAAGATTACAAAAACCAAAACTTTACAGATAAGTTGGTTATGGCTAAGGAAGATTTCAAATCTAATACATTGGTACTAAAAACTACACAAAAGAGATTTAAGGAATATAATGATAAAAGGGTAACAGTTCGTTCTAGTATCTATGATTTAACATCTACACTTAAACCTGTAGATAATACGGTTAGGGATGTTGATTCATTAATTAAATTAAAAGATAACCTAAATGAAACAATCCTCAACAAATCATCAGAATGTAAGGATTACCGAACTGAACTTAAAAATACAACTTTAGAATTGAATTTACTAAGTGATGTATATGGCTCATATGATTTATTCGAATTAAAAACAAAACACATTCAGTATGAAACCATTGTAAATAGATTAACGAATTTAGAAGAGGAAATAAAAGATTCAGAATCTAAAATAGAACACGCTCAAAAACATTTAGATGGAATTGGTTCGTTATCATTTGATGATGGGTGTACTCATTGTACAAAGAATAAAAACACTCCATTTGCAAAACAAGCACATTCATTACAATCTGAGATTATAGAGTTACAGAACAAAGTAACATATAATAAGAAACAATGTTCTACACTTAGATTGGATAAGTTTAAGTATGATGTTACCACAATTCTAACACAAATATCAGATATTAAATCTAATATGGATTCTTTACAAAACGATAAAGATAAATTAGAATTAACAAATAAATCATGTAATTTAGAATTATCTGAATTAAAAACAAAATTAAAATCTGCAGAAGATAAAATAAAAATATCTATAAAACAAAAAGAATCTGTATCACATAACGAAGAGGTTCAGGTTAAAATCAATGAATTTAAAGAAGAGTTAGATGATATTGATTCTACTATTTTTGATATAAACGATGAGATTATAGATGTAAATGGTAATATAAGAATTGCAGAAAATACAATACAAACTGTAAACGACTCTATTGATAAATTAGAATCAATGGAAAAGAAGTATGAAGGATATGAGTATTATTTACAATGTGTTAGACGTGGTGGAATTCCATACGAACTAATTTCAGAAGTTCTTCCTAAATTGGAAGTTGAGGTAAATAATATATTACAACCAATTGTAGATTTCCAAATCATACTTAATACGGATGGTAAGAATATCAATTCATATATTGCATATGGAACTGAAGAATATTGGCCGTTAGAGTTGACAAGTGGTATGGAGAAATTTATAACATCAGTAGCAATCAGAACGGCATTGGTAAATGTATCAAACCTACCACGTCCAAACTTTATAGCAATTGATGAAGGATTTGGTTCTTTAGATACGGATAACTTTAATTCCTTATATTTATTATTCGATTACCTAAAGAATCAATTTGATTTTATAGTTACTATTTCACATATCGATAAGACAAGAGATATGGTAGACCAAATTATTGATATCACAAAATTGAATGGATTTTCGTCAATTAGATATTTATAGTTATAAAAAGAATATATGGAGATTAAATGCCTTTAGTTTTAAAGAAATCGTTTAGAGAGAGAATCAAAGACCTACCAGTTTTGATTGATGATAAATCAGCTTCATCACCAAACTTTTTTAGAGTATCTGATGTCCCACAACTTCTTACAAAGGGTAAGAACCTTTTAAGAATAACAGGACATCCAACAAACCTTAAAGAAGGAACACAAATTCTTATTGATGTTAGAGATTCAAATGGTAATGATATATACTATGAGATTCCTGATTACATAGAAGATGATAAGAGTAGATTAATATCAATTTATATTTACCATGATAAAGGAGATGATAACACTCCCAATGGTGAGGCAATAATTACGCTTATTGGTGTTGCATCAAAAAGAGAAGATGGAAGAGCCATACCTACAGGTTACAAAGGTAAACATAATGTTAGGTGGCAAACAAAAGTAAATGTTGATAGGGATAGAAAGAGTATTACTCCAATCATATTTAACCCAACCACCAAACTACCTCAGTTATCTATATCTGAGAGTATTGAGGTTTATAAGAATCAACCACACTCTGGGACTGGATTAAACCGTATAACTCAAACAGGTAAGGTTAGGTATATATTCAAAGGTAAAACACCAATCGCACAGATAACCGATTCTAGTGTTTTTAATCAGGAGATGGTTGATAGTTCAATAGTTCTATCTAGCTTTACAGAACCAGCAACTCCCATATCTAAAAATGAACCAACTAATTCGAATTTCTTTAGTGGTTCTATAGGGAAGGTACTAAACGCAAGTACCGTTCAATTAAAAAACCCATATACTGCATCTTTCTCAGAAAGAGAAGGATTGAAACATTCTTACGATTCTATTGAAGAATCTAACTATACGATACAATACAGTAGAAGTGGTTCAAATGTAACTACCGAAAATGAACGTTCATTTGTAAACCTATCATTTTCAGATGTAGACCCGATTGCGGGTATCGTTGATAAAGTAAAAGTATTACAAAAATCAGATGGATTGCCTGGTGAGTTTGAATTACTTAACGAAGTGGCAGTACCATATAGTTCTTCATTTAGTGTTAAGATACCAATGCCATCTGAAAACTTACAAGACCCTAAATTATTAAAAATACAATATCTTAACTCAATTGGTGAGATATCAAGAACAGAAACGTTATCACAACCATTTGTTTTTGCAGGTGGTAATCAATACATAGGTGGTTCAAAAAACTTAATTAGTGGTTCTCTTTTCATATCAAATACATTAGGTACTGGTTTGGAGATTGGTGGGGCGAGTAGTGGATTCATGCGTTCTGTTGGATTTGAAGGACAAACATCAGCATCATTAGGAAAAGCACCAGGTGGGTTCGTAATCTATAGTGGTTCTGGTAACTTAAAAATGGGTGCCGATACTTTAGAGGGTGTTGGTATGCAGATGATAGGGGATAATGATGATAGACACTTTATCTTCTCAACTGCCAATGGTGGTAACTTAGATGTTAAAACAGATAAGTTCTTTATTGGTACAAATAATACTCAGTTTATTAGTGGTTCGAATTCCAACATTGAAATTAGTTCATCACTATTTCACTTAGACCCAAAAAATAATAGTTTAGTTATTGGTGCAAATGCAACCATTCTTGCCGATTTAAGTGTAAACAATATATTCTCCCCAGCTGGAACAAATATAAACTCATCTAAGGCGGCAATAACTGCACAAGGTTTCGCTAAGTTTACATCCGCATCAATTGGTGGAATTAAATTAGATGATAATAAATTATTTACAGGAGATGGAACTTACAATAACTCTAACACTGGGTTTTATGTAGATTCAGGTTCTCAATTCTCATTAGGTAATAAGTTAGTTTGGAATCCAACAACACAGGCCTTAGTAATTAGAGGACAACTACAATTATCTGATGGAAGTGATGTGGGTAATGCTCTTGCGGAGGCAACCTCATCGAATACTTCTAAAACAGTAGCTTTGGGTGCTAGTAGTTATGTTGTTACATTTAACTCATTAGGAAGTCAAGACCCTACAGGTCAAAGTATAACATTAACGGCAACACAACAAAATCACGTTGGAACTGTATATTACGAATTCCGTAAAGGTGGTTCTTTACAAAGTGCTAGAGGTACATCGAATACATTTGTAGCAGACCAATCAAACGAACTACCAAGTTCTACAACACCTGTTACATATGAAGTAAAAACATTTGAAGTATCATCTGGTGGTTCTGCGATAGCAAACGATACACTAACCTTATTTGGTGTAACTGCCGCTTCTAGTGGTAGTGATGGTTCAGCTGGTGTAGATGCAGTTACTGCATTCTTAACTAATGAGGCTCATTCATTTGCTGCTAATCCTGATAAGAGTATTGTATCCTTTGTAGGTGGTACAACTGATATGGAAGTATTTGAGGGAGTTACTAATAAAACTTCTCAATATACATTCACTAGAGCATCAACTACTTCAGTAAGTTCATCTATTAGTGGTAAAACTGTTACAATAACATCAATGGGACATGATAGTGGTTCTGTAGTAGTTACTGCAACTAAAGGTTCTACATCACTTAGTAAAACAATGTCGTTAGTAAAAGCAATTGCTGGACAGACTGGTTCTGATGGTTCTGATGGTGCTAGAGGTACAGATGGAACTTCTGCAAAATTATTAATTGGTAGTTTAGATTCTCAGGTATTTGCATTTGATAATGTGGCTGATACATCTTCAGACCCATTAGAAATATTCTTTAGTTTCCAACAACAAAATTTAACAGCCGCCATTGTTGCATCTGATTTAACAATTACAACTGCTGGTGGTTCGAACATTACAAACTTTGATTTCAACAATGCTAGTATTAGTAGTGGAACAGGTATTGTAAGTGGTTCTATTGTATTCTCACAGGCATTAAATAATGGTGGTGCAGCAGGAACTAAATCAAATTTACCAATTAACATATCTGCAACCAAAGATGGTTTACAAGATTCTGTTAAAATATTCAAAATAGAAGGTGGTACTTCCGGAGTAGATGGACAATCTGCAAGAACAATGATTCTAACAAATGAATCTCATACGTTCGCATCCCAACCAAATGGAAGTATTATTTCATTTACAGGTGGTGATACAGATGTATCGGTATTTACAGGTACAACAAACACCACATCTGCATATACAATAAGTTCTACCTCAACAACATCTGTTAGTTCTTCTATAAGTTCTAATACAGTTACCGTAACTTCGATGGGACACGATAGTGGTTCATTGATAATTACTGCAGTATCTGCAAGTGGTGCTGCTGGAGAAGTTAGTTTAAGTAAACTTATGAGTTTAACTAAGGCTAAACAAGGAACTGATGGTGATGATGGGGCTGCTGGTTCAAATGCAAAAACTATCACAGTAAACGCTGCATCTCAAATATTTGTAAAAGCACAAAATGGTACAATATCACCTTCATCAATAGTAATCTCAGCAAACGGACAAAACTTAACATCGGCTGGTGCATTTAGTACAACTGCTGGAACTTTAACTTCTAAAACAGAAAACTCATCTGGTGGTTCTGCAACAGTAACAAGTGGTAACTTCGTAGATGGAATGGTAGTAACTTATACAACTGCTGGTGGTGATGGGAGTTTAACGGATAGTGTAACTTTAAAAGAATTAGATGAAGGTAGTGGGGCAGTATCTGCTTTACTTACTAACGAATCACACGTTCTTCCTGCAAGTTCGGTTGGAGTTGTATCTTCTTATTCAAATAGTGGAACATCAATAGATGTTTATGAAGGTGCTACTCAATTAGATTACGATGGTAGTGGAACAACAAACGGACATTGGACAATCGGAACACCAACTGTTTCACCATCTGGAAAAATAACAGTAGGTTCTATTTCTGATTCAACAAACACAGCGGTTGTTGGTAATCATTCTGCTATGGATAATAGTACTGATTCAGTAACGATAACATATCCAATTAGTGGTAAGACACAAAACGGAACGGCATTCAGTTTTAATAAAACTCAAACACTAACAAAATCTAAAGCAGGTACAGATGGAACGAATGGAACTAATGGTGTAAATGGTACATCTGCTAAACTATTAACAATAACACCAAACTCACAAGTATTTGGATTTGATAATTCAGTTGATACAACAGCAACTCCATCTTCAATAATATTTACAGTAGCTCAACAAAATTTAGCTCATACAATAGATACAGGTGATATTACAATTACTAAAGCTGGTAGTAGTACATTAAGTACACCATCTTTAAGTGGTACGATTAGTGGTGGAACTGGGCAACAAACATTTACAGTTCCATTTTCATCTCTAACTAAATCTGATTTACCATTAACCGTATCGGTATCAAATAACGCAAATAATCTTTCAGATACAACTAAGATATTTAAAGTAGTTGGGGGTGATACCGGTTCAGATGGTTCGGCTGGTACTGATGCGGTTTCAACCTTCTTAACCAATGAGGCACATACATTCCCAGCATTAAATAATGGTAATGTGGTTTCCTTTGTTGGTGGTTCAACCGATATGGAAGTATTTGAGGGTGTAACTAACGTAACATCAACTTATACTATATCTTCTTCAAGAGGCCCAGGTGTGGTTGCTAATGATAGTGGAAATACAGTTACAATTACTGCATTATCACATGATAGTGGAAGTGTTAAAATTACCGCAACTAAAGGTAGTACATCACTTAACAAAACAATGAGTTTGGTTAAATCCAAACAAGGAACTGCAGGTTTAGCTGGAGCTGATGCAAAATCAGTTTCAATTGTAGCTGATTCTCAAACATTCGCATTTGATAATTCGGTTGATACAACCGCAACACCTTCATCTGTAAACTTTGTAGTTAATCAACAAAATTTAAGTGGTACGATTGCAACATCAGATATCACAATTACAAAAGCTGGTGGTTCTGCATTTACAACTCCAACATTAGGTGGTTCTGTAAGTAGTGGTACAGGTACAAGAACATTTGCATTACCATTCTCATCATTCAGTAAATCTGATTTACCACTTAATATTGCAGTATCTAAAGATTCTTTAAGTGATTCATCTAAAATATTTAAAATTGTAGGTGGTGATACTGGTTCTGATGGTTCTGCAGGAACTGATGCAGTAACTGCTTTCCTTACAAACGAATCACATACATTCGCAGCGGATTTTAGTGGAAGTATAGCATCATTTACAGGTGGTTCAACCGATATGGAAGTATTTGAAGGAGTTTCTAATGAAACTTCTAATTATACAATATCTTCTTCAAGAGGGCCAGGTGTAACCGCATCCGATAGTGGTAATACAGTTACGGTAACTGGAATGACAGGAGATGTTGGAAGTGTTAAAATTACCGCAACTAAAGGTAGTACATCACTTAACAAAACAATGAGTTTGGTTAAATCCAAACAAGGTGGAGTTGGTGCAACAGGAGTAGATGGTTCAAACGCAAAAACAGTAACAACAACTGCAGCATCTCAGATATTTGTAAAAGCACAAAATGGAACGATTTCTCCATCGTCAGTAGTAATCTCAGCAAACGGACAAAACTTAACAGCAAACGGAGCATTCAGTACATCTGCAGGAACATTAACCTCAACATCGGTATCAACATCTGGTGGCTCAACAACCGTAACAAGTGCTAATTTTGTGGATGGGATGGTAGTAACTTATACTGCACATTCAAACGATGGTAGTTTAACAGATAGTATAACATTAAAAGAATTAGATGAAGGAAGTGGAGCAGTATCTGCTTTACTTACCAATGAATCTCATGTACTTCCAGCATCATCTACAGGGGTTGTATCTTCTTATTCGGATAGTGGAACATCAATAGATGTTTATGAAGGAGCTACCCAATTAGATTATGATGGAAGTGGAACTTCAAACGGACATTGGACAATCGGAACTCCGACTGTTTCACCATCTGGAAAAATAACTGTAGGTTCTATATCTGATTCAACAAATACTGCAGTAGTTGGAAACCACTCATCAATGGATAACAATACGGATTCAGTAACGATAACGTATCCAATTAGTGGAAAAACCCAAAATGGTACATCGTTTAGTTTTAGTAAAACTCAAACAATAACTAAATCAAAAGCAGGTGCGACTGGAGCAGCTGGTTCTGATTCTAAAACAGTATCATTAACGGCGGCAAATAATGTTATTACATATAATGCGGCAGGTAGTTCACCTTCACCGAGTAGTACAATAACACTAACTGCAACATCACAAAACTTTACAAATGGATTCTTTAAATTTACAGGTGATGGAATATCTGATGAAGGTTCATTTACAAATGGTAGTGGAGCAAACTCCGATACATTTAGTTTCTCAGTACCATCATCATATTTCTCAACTCCAAAATCAATTAGAGTTGGTGTATCAGAAGCAAATCAAAGTGAATTAGCATTCGATACAGTTTCAATTGTAGCAGTTCAACCTGGTACAGATGGAACATCAGGTACAGATGGTGTTTCCGCAATTACAGCATTCTTAACATCCGATGGTGATATAGTTCCTGCGGCAAACGATGGGACAGTTTCATCATTTGCTGGAAGTGGAACTGAAATGATTATATTTCAAGGGGCAACTGATGTATCATCAGCATATAACACCGTAACAAGAACAAACTCTACAGGTGTTACATCTGCATTAAGTGGTAAAACATTATCAATATCAGGATTAACACAAGATAGTGGTACTGTTATTATTACAGCAACTTCCGCAAGTGGTGACCCTGGCCAATTAGCAATAAGTAAAACATATTCAATTGGTAAATCAAAAGCAGGTGCTACTGGTACTGCGGGTTCAAACGCAAAAACAATTGCAGTTGGTGCAGCATCTCAGATATTTGTAAAAGCACAAGATGGTACACTTTCCCCAAATTCAATTGTAATTTCAGCAAATGGACAGAACTTAACTGCAAACGGAGCATTCAGCACAACTGCAGGAACATTAACCTCAACATCTGTATCGACATCAGGTGGTTCAACAACCGTAACGAAGGCTAATTTTGTAGATGGTATGGTTGTAACTTATACAACCGCTGGTGGTGATGGGAATTTAACAGATAGTATAACATTAAAAGAATTAGATGCAGGAAGTGGAGCGGTATCCGCATTACTTACTAACGAATCACACGTTCTTCCAGCATCATCTACAGGGGCAGTATCTTCGTATTCAGATAGTGGAACTTCAATTGAAGTATACGAGGGAGCTACTCAATTGGATTACGATGGCAGTGGAACAACAAATGGTCATTGGACTATTGGAACTCCGACTGTTTCACCATCTGGAAAAATAACAGTAGGTTCTATTTCTGATTCAACAAATACGGCCGTTGTGGCAAATCACTCATCAATGGCAAACGATACGGATTCTGTAACAATAACTTATCCAATTAGTGGTAAGACACAGAACGGTACATCGTTTAGTTTTAGTAAAACTCAAACAATAACAAAATCTAAAGCAGGTTCAGATGGTGATGCTGGTTCAAACGCAAAAACTGTTACTGTAGGAGCATCATCTAACATATTTGTAAAAGCACAAAATGGTACTCTTTCTCCATCATCAATTACAATAACAGCGAACGGACAAAACTTAACCGCAAATGGTGCATTTAGTAATACGGGTGGTACGTTAACCTCAACATCGGTATCAACATCTGGTGGTTCAACTACTGTAACAAGTGGGAACTTCTCAAACGGAATGGTTGTAACTTACACAGCAGCTTCAGCAGATGGTAGTATAACCGATAGTGTAACATTAAATGAATTAGATGAAGGTAGTGGTAACATAACCGCGATATTAGATAATGAAGCTCACGTACTTCCAGCAAGCGCGGCAGGTGCTGTATCATCATACGCAAATAGTGGAACTACAATAAGATGTTTTGAAGGAGCTACCGCATTAGCATTTGTTACAGGTACACCAGCTGCGGGACAATTCGCAGTATCAGTAGGTAACACTGCAAACATCACAGAGGGAAGTATAACAGATAGTGGAGCATTCTGTACAATTGGAAATCATAGTGGTGCAGCAAACGGTACAGACCAATATGTAATTACATATACGATTAGTGGTAAAACATTAAACGGTTCAAATTTTACTACTTTCACAAAAACACAATCATTAACAAAATCAAAAGTTGGAGCAACAGGACCACAAGGTAATGCTGGGGATAGTAATCAAGATTTCTCATTCTTAGATGCATCATTAGGTGTGGTTAATACCTCAGGCGGTTTATCCGCAGGTTTATTAATGACATCTAACGTATTTGGATTCCATAACGCCATATCAGCTGGTGATGGAACAAACGCAACATTAGCAGATTTCACATCATTCTTAGATAGTGGTGGTAGTTTCTACTTAGGTGGAAATAGTAGTGGAGCAACTAATCCAACTGATGGTTATTTCGCATGGAACAATACTGATAAATCATTATTGATTAGTGGTTCTAAAGCAAGAATAGATGTAGATAAATTTTTCGTAGGTAAGTCAACTACACAATTCATTAGTGGTTCAAATGGTAACATAGAAATATCATCTTCTAAATTCCATATTAAACCTGATGGTGATATTATTGTAAAGAAAGTTACTGCCGATGATGGAACTATTGGTGGGTTCACATTAAATAGTACACAAATTAATTCATCAAATAATAATTTAATACTAAAAGCATCAGGACAAGTTACAGCATCCACTCTATTATTGACTGGTGGTTCTGTAGCAGGTATGCCAGTTAGTTCTGATGAAATATCAGTAGGTGAAGTTCTTAAACTAAAACAATCAGGTCAAATCACAGGTTCATCTGTATTGTTTAGTGGTGGTAACATTGGTGGATTCCAATTAGAAAATAGTTCATTATATCAAGGTAGAGGTGGAGATTTAATCGCAAGTGCTAGTTTTAAAATTAAACCTAGATTTGGGGATTATGGAACAGTAGCACCATTTGAGTATGAACCACTACTTGGAGATAATTCATTTTATATTAGTAACATTTCTACAAACTTACCATTAGATAAATTAGATTTAATTTTAAAAAGTGGAACAATATTATCAGCAAGTAAAGGAACTACAGGTACTAACAATCAAATTGGAATGTTTCAAAACTCATTCAATTTTCATTATGGTGTTGTAAAAAGTTACGACCCGGTATCAAAACTTCTTACGTTGAATACTGGATGGTCATTAGGTGGTGGTGCTAATGGAACTCAGGCAAATACTAGAAAAATAGATGTTGTTGATGGGGTCGTTTATAGTAGTAACTCATTTAATAGTACAAATGAAACTACATCATTTACTATACCACAAAAAGATGTATCAAACCTAGTCCTAAGTTCATCAGGTAACTTTAAAGCTAAAACAGGACTTATTGGGGATTTCACTATCACCAAAACAGATATTGAATTAATAAGTTCAATCCAATCTAAAAAAGAACTATTTGATTTTAGAGTTTATAATTCAACAAATTGGCCAACAGATGCAATTAATAATGATTTATCATCTGAAAACGGTGGTAAGGCCTTAGTACTTAATGTAGGTGGTGAAGATTGGGAAGTTAAACGTATTTCTAATGTTGGTGAAAATAATTCAAATGAGGGATATGGTAATTACTTAGCAATATCTGCATCGGCAAGAAGTTCAAGTACTAAAGTTTACGACCAATCTCAATTAGAAGGATTGGGAATGAATGTGAAAAATTCTCAAAATGCATTCAAATGGCCGTTTAGTCCTGCAATGGGTACTGGTGGTTTGGGTTATTCATACATAAAACCAACAACAAATAAATTTGGTAAAAACGAAAGTTGGTATTTAGAATACTTTGGTGGAACATCTACAATAAAATCAGGTGATGTTGGGTTAAACTCCGCAACAATAACATTTATGAGTGAATCCTCTACGATTTCTAAAGTAGAGGCATTGGTATTTGCTGCAACATCATCCTTTATAGGTAATAATCAATATTCCCCAATCATAATAACCAATCAGAACAGTAAATATAGTAGCCCTATATCAGATGCAAGAACACAACTCTCTGAAGAGGGAGTACGTCAATCTTTATATTTAGATGGTTTAGGTGGTAAGGGTGAATACTTTGGGAAAGTGGCGCTTTCAAACTGGTTATTGGGTCAAACAGATAGTAACAAATTAAATTTTTGGGAACAGCACAACGTTTCAACAACTGTATATCACGCCAATAGAACATTACCAGAAATAGCTGGATTATCACTTTCTACTCAATTAACAATAGATAAATCTATTTTAAATGATATATCCACCGCGATAAGTAGGAGTTCAGCATATACTAACGCAGAGAATGCTACAGGACATTGGAATACTGCAAATAACGCTGGGATGAAATTAAAAGATATTTTTGATTACCCATTCATCTATCTTGGAAGAGAGTTATCTCCTACAGAAATTCCTAAATTATATGCGGTTATTAAAGACGGTTTTAACGGTGGTAATTGGTCAAATTCAAACTATAATATTGAAGAAGCTTTTGAACAACTTCAAATAAAACCTACAGCAACTGCATCTATAAATATTATGCCATACTATCCAGTAATGTCGCAGGGATTCGTAGAGACTTCAGGTGGGACTGTTGATACCTATACAGAGCAAACAAAATACGCGGCAAATCTTCAGGCTGAAAAACAAAGAGCTGAAGACTCATTTCCATCATTTCCAGGATTTATTTCATCATCCGAATTTGGAACTGCATTCCAGACTTCTTTACAAAATGGTGATACTCCAGAAATTATGGTTGAACACATTCAAACTAAGAATGTAGATATAAATGGTGGGACAAGTACAACAACCACACCTACTTCTCATATTATGGTTCTTGCCGAAGGGTATTATATTAATCCATTATTAGATGAAGTTCTTCATAATAATGGTAATGGGGTTAACGTAGAAAATGAGTACGCTTCAGGAAACGGAGCAGTTGGGGGATTAGATGATACTCATAAATTAGAAGCTGAAGGTATAAGTATCTCTAACGCATATCCTGTAAATTGGTTAAGAATCGGTGCAGAATATGATGTTAACAAAGTAATGCCAGGACATAGTGCAGAGAATACAACTAGAAAACTAAGAGGATTACCATTTAAAGTACATCACAATATAACAAGTGGTTCATTTACATTAGGTTCTAAGGCAATATTAAGAAATGGTATATTCCCTACAGATATTGATTCAAGAGGTAAATTTCTTACATCTGGGAGTGGAGTAACAACCACTCAAGAAATGAGTAGAGGATATAACGACACTGGTACTTTAGGACCACCGACTTCTAATCAAGGTTCTTATATTTATCCGAATTCAACAGCTGTTCCATTGAACTTAAATGGGTTACTCAATTCTAATACCTTCGGATTCGGAACTGCAGAAGGTGATATCGGTATTACTAACAGAATTTCTGCTACAGTAATTGATACAGATGCATCTGTAAACTTTCAAAAGGCATTTTTTGATATTTCACAAAAGCAACAGAAGTTTGATATGCCATTCTCACTTACATTCGCTGAAAAGTTAAGATTTGGTGATGGTACTATTAGAATGGGTACACTTTCAGGTTCATTTAGTAGAGGTTCTATTTTAAAAATTAGTGGTAGTGGTGAAATATCATCATCACAGTATATTCAAAAATCAGATGGACAGGTAACAGGTTCTAAGATTAATTTTACTGGTGGTAGAATATCAGGTTCGGATATGACTATATTTGCAAATGAATTTGATTTTAAATCTCCAGCGGGTAGAGTACAAGGTAACGAAACTACATTTGAAATAAGTTCATCTTTATTAAATCTAACCCCTACTAAGTTAGATGTAAAAGGTAATATACAGGCAGAAAGAGTTTACGGACAAGATACATTCCTAGCAGGTAAGATTGTAGAAACAGGTGTTAAAAACCCAAAAATTACAAGTGTTAAGTATAGTCTACCATTTGTTGAGGCATATTCTAAAGATGGAAATGATATAAGATTACCTTCTGCATCTGATAGTTTTATGATGGGTGAAAGTTACAATTCAGATACAACCCGAAAACTGGTTCATACGGGTTCTGTAATTCTTGGAAATCACCAATCATTTACATTAGGTGGTGCATTTTCAACCTCACCTCAGTTTTTAACTAAAGTAACAAATGATGGAATTGGGTATCCTGAAGAATTCAAAAGTTGGAAAGAAATTAGTGGTGTAAACAATGATTATGTATTTGTAGAAAATTCAGATGCAACAACAGCAGCACGTGCATCAGGTAGTTTACCAACTCAACTAATTGGTAATCAGTTAGTATTTAATGAAGTAACCTCATCTAAACTTATATTTAACGCTGTTAATGCAAAAACTGCTTCGAATGCATTTTCAACTATAGAAACAGATAATATAAACTTACAAGATATCCTATCTTCTAAATCAGTAGGAACACATCTACAGTTTGCGATGAGAGGAACGGCTCACCCATCGACAGGTTCATTTAGTGGATTTAATCCTGAATATAAAGTAGAAGTTAACGTAACCTCTGGTAGTACTTCAGATACTGTTTGGGAAAAAAGTTACAAAGATACAAAAGCTACAAACGCTAGTTGGACTGTATTTGATGTACCACTAACTGATATTGTAACAACGTGGACTTCTGAAAGTAAATATAATCAACATCAATACGAATTCAGTAGAGCAACACAACCACCACCATCTGGTAGTGATGTATATGGTGTTAAAGTTAAGATTAGTAGTAGATATAGTGGTTCGGTTAAAATGCCACAAAGATTTCAAGAAGGTAAACGATTTGGTGGTAGAAACCTAGCTAGTGGTTCGTTTACTTTAGGATTCGCACTTACTGAAATGAGAATGGTAGAACCTGTTAGGATACCAGCATTAGATGTACAAAATCTTCACTTAAAAGATACTTACTTAACTTGGCATGATAATCCATCAACAACGGGTCATTATGGAAACTTTGTTCCTGAACATAGATTAGAGAATACAACTTCAAGTTTCGCATTGGGTTCGAAAAATGATAAGTGGGATGAGTTATATCTAAACCTAAAACAAGATAACATTGTTAGTTCTTCATTTAGTGGTAGTGGGGGATTAGTTACTCAAAAAGAAAACAAATTTGTTAGAATGGATGTTCATTCTGGTAAATTATCATTTACATCCGCATCTGCAGGTGGTGGTGGTGGAAGTTCATATTCTTTACCTTTATCAGCGGCAGGTACAAGAGGTGGAGTACAAATAGGATATACCGAATCAGGTAAAAACTATCCTGTAGAATTATCCTCAGAGAAAATGTTTGTTAACGTTCCTTGGACTGATACTCAAATAGCAAATACAAATTACTACTTAGATGGAATTACTAAATCTGGCAATACACTTACATTTAGTGTAAATGGGGCCACTAACAAAACATATACATTTGGTTCAAATGCATTTAATAGTACTAGTTATTTAACTTCTCTACCTTCACATACTCACGATGATAGATATTATACTGAGACTGAAATGCAAACCTTTTTTAATAGAGGTTACATAAATCACCAACAGGCCAGCAATCGTTCTGTTGGTTGGTACACAATTGCTCAAAATACTGGTGATAGGGCATTAGGAGAGTTCCAAATTTGGGATACATATAGTTCAAGACATCAATCTGTTATATTCAATGCGGCACACCACTATGGTATAGATGATTCAAACAGTATTACAGTTAGTGCTAATTCAAGTTATGGTACTGATGTATTTAGATATATTCGTATTAAAGAAAATGGTACTTATGATGGTGCTGCTATTCAAATTTATATAGATAATGGTAATAATGATTCTCACGTTGCTATTGTAGGGGCAAACGCACAAGAAAGTGGATGGGTTCTAGTTGATTGGTTGGCTGATTCGGAATCTCCGAGTTTGATAGATAATTGGGGAAGTGCAAGTGAAAAAAGTAAAATAGACCTTGATATCATTCACACTGGTGGTATTGCAACTACTGGTAAGATTTACGCTGGTGGTGCTACTTCACAATATGAAGTTTATCACACTAATAATCTAACACCTTTAACAATAGGTACAACATCAACAACTGCATTAGCTGGTAATACTTCAATACCTTCAATAACTGGTTTACTACCAAAATCTGGTGGTACTATGACTGGTACATTAACAACGGTCGGTATCAATATGGCAAACAATACATTAAGTAATGTAGGTCAAATGTCATTTAATGACCCGGGACCAAACGAAGGAATAAGTTGGACTAGTGGTAATACAAAAATTTACGAATCACCAGATGATTTAACAACAAACTCTGCGGGTAACTTACAATTTGTATATGGTACAACTCGAAGAATGACTATCAACAGTACAGGAGCAGATGTTAATGGAAATCTATCACTTAGTGGTGATATAACTGTTAATGGTAATCAAGTTATAACTCATAATACGGCTGCAGATGTTAAGTTCTCAGTTTGGAATGGTACTACATACGGAATCGGTATGGTGCCTAGTGTTACATTAGGTTACTTAAACGATTACGCTATGACCTTCGTTATGAACAATGTTGCAGATAGAGGATTCTGGTGGGGTTATAAAGACCAATCCAAAGCAGCTGGGGCGATGTCGTTAACAACTGATGGTAGATTATATGTTACAAGTACAGTAAAGGTTGGTGGGTTATCTGGAACTGGAAACAGAATGGTTATCGCCTCATCTACAGGTGAATTATCAACACAAGCAATACCATCCGGTGGTGGTGGTAGTGGTACGATAACAGGTAATGGTGCAGCTAATAGAGTTCCTTATTATAGTGGAACTACATCATTATCAAATCAATCAACCTTTACTTACACAGCACAATCAGGTAAATTAAATGTAGGTAATATTGCATTAGGGGCTGGTTCAACAACAGCACCTTCAATATATTTTAGTGGACAATCAAATACAGGTTTATATTTTACATACTCACCCGAACAGATGTACGCTACCGTTAATGGTACTACTGTAGCACAATGGATGTCGACTGGATATAAAGTTGTATCTGGTGCATTAGGTGTAAACGTAAACCCATCAGGAACTGATGGTAGAATTGATGCATCAAATGATATTGTTGCATACTCAACTTCAGATGAAAGATTAAAAGAAAATGTTAGTACTATTAAATCTTCATTATCTAAGGTTTTACAAATCAGAGGTGTTGAATTTGATTGGAAACCATTAACCGAAGAAGAAAAGAAAACTATACATGGAAACGAAGGACATGATGTAGGGGTTATCGCACAAGAGATTGAAAAAGTACTACCAGAAGTGGTTACTGAACGAGAAAACGGATATAAGGCCGTTAGGTACGAAAAAATAGTTCCATTATTAATTGAAGCTATAAAAGAACAATCAGATACGATTGAAAAATTAACAGAAAGAATTAATAAATTAGAAAAAGGTTCTAATAATTAATTAAACTATATTTATTACTATGGGAAAACTAATTAAAGAGTGGGTTAAGGGAATCTTAACTGAAGATATAGAAAAAAAGGTAGTAGTTTACGCTGGTAGATTTCAACCTTTTCATAAAGGACATAATGCCACTTACGAGCATTTGGTAAAGCAATTTGGTAGAGATAATGTTTACATTGGTACTTCTAATAAAACAGATAATCTAAAATCACCATTTAAGTTTAACGAAAAGAAAATGATTATGATGAAGATGTTTGGAATCTCATCAAATAAAATCGTTCAAATCAAAAACCCATACGCTCCAAAAGAAATTATAGGTAAATTCAATAAAGAAACTACAGCATTTGTAACTGTAGTTGGTGAAAAGGATAGATATAGATTAAAGGGTAAGTATTTTGAACCATATCATCCAGATAGAATTACAACAGGGTATGAAGAAAAAGGATATGTTTATGTAGCACCAGCACAGAGTGGTGGTATTAGTGGAACAGAAGTTAGAAAGTTATTATCGTTTGGTGATAGTGATTCTAAAAAGAAAGGTTTCAAAAAAGCATATGATGGTAAATTCAATCCAAAGATATTCAAATTCATAACAGATAAGTTGGGTAAGATTTCAAATCAAATGGAATCTTTTTTATCAACATTCAATTTTAACAAACTAATATCAGAGGGTAGTGCACTTTCAACTACTAAAGGAACAGTTGATGATGGGCCAGGTGCATATTATGGTAATTCAAAATCATATAAGGCAGTTGGTGATGATGTAGCAAAACGATTAGGTTGGCAAGTAGTTGATTATATATTAGGTACTGATGAAGAAACCATATATGATTTATTTGATGGTGGTATACCAGATAAATACCCAGTATCATACTTCCCATCAGGTATTGCAGGTTTAGATGCACAATCCCAAAGGTATGATGATTTTAAAGGAACTCAAGCTTATAACAAATGGAAATCACATATTACAAAAGTAGCAACTGCCGTAGGATATAAGTTAGTTGATTTCTTAGATGCTGAAAAAGGAAAAGATAGTTCTAAAAATGAACCTAAAAAAGAAACTTCACCGAACAATATAGTAAAAGAAGGATTGATTACCGAAGGTGGAGCATATGGACATATGGCTCACCCATTTGATACGGAGATGAATCTAACGTTTGGTGATTTAAAAACAATTATATCCAACGCTTTAAATGGTAAGTTAGAATTCACTAGAGAAAAAACAGATGGACAAGCACTTGCTATTAGTTATAGAGATGATAAAGGATTAATCGCCGCTCGTAATGGTGGACACCTAAAGAATAGTGGTGAAAACGCATTGGATATTAGTGGAGTAGCTTCTAAGTTTCAAGGTAGAGGTGGATTAACCGATGCATACAATTTCGCTATGGAAGATTTATCTAAAGCAATCAAAGGATTATCGAAATCACAAAGAGATAAAGTATTCAATCAAGGTTCATCCTTTATGAATATAGAAGTTATATTCCCAACATCAGTAAATGTGATTCCTTACGGACAACCACTTTTAGTATTCCACGGAACAATGGATTATGATGAGAATGGAAAGGCAATTGGAGCTGATACTTCATCTGCTAGAATATTAGCTGGTATGATTAAACAAATCAATCAGGATGTTCAAAAGAATTATACAATTCAAGGACCACCTGTTGTAAATCTACCACAATCGGTAGAACTTTCTAAGTTACAAGGTAAGTACTACTCACAATTAAACAAAGTTCAAAAAGAATTTAAACTAAAAGATTCTAATGGTGTTGCAGATTACCATCAAGCATGGTGGGAACAGTATGTTGATAAAAATTCACCATCTACATTAGATAACAAAACTAAAATGGGATTGGTTAAACGATGGGCATTCTTCGATAACTCTTACAGATTAAATAAAAAGAATATTTCAGATTCTAAGGTATTAGATTGGGCAACCAAAACTGATAAACAGGATAAAGCAAAAATATCTAAAACAAACCTTCGTAAATTCGAAGATATATTCTTAGGTGTAGGTGCAGATGTACTTTCATTTATGGGTTCAGCATTAACAGTTAACCCTGATAAGGCAGTTAGAGATATGAAGAAGAGATTGGATTCCACAATCAAAGATGTTCAGAAGAGTGGAGACCCAAAGAAGATTGCAAAATTAAAAATGGAATTAGAAAGATTAGCAGCCGTAGGTGGTAAAGATAAGATTGTACCAAACGAAGGAATCGTATTCACATACAAAGGTGGAACGTATAAATTAACAGGAACATTTGCATCATTAAATCAAATACTAGGATTATTCTACTCTTAAAGAAAAATTCCTATATTTATATAAAACAATAAGTTATGTCAAAATTAAATAATATTAAAGCAGTAAAAGAGATGTTAGGTGGGGAACACAAAACCCAAACTAAAAAAACAATCTCATTTACTGATAAAGTGTTTGTGAAACGAGAAGTTGGTGAAACCTGGTCTGATGATAAAGGACAGACATGGGAACAACGAACTGGATACAAAGTTAAAGTAGGGAAACTCTCTAAACTTAGAGAAGAGTTAAGAACATTTCCTAACTGTAACAAAGAAACTTGTACTACAACAGACCCAGGTCAGGCCGATTTAAAAATGAAGGCTATACATGGTATGTGTTTAAATTGTGTTACCGAAATGGAATACCAATTAAAACTAGATGGTAAGTATGATGAGTATGAACGAAAGAAATTATTATCAAATGCAGAGGCTTGGTTAAAACAGGCTGAAATTGAAAAAGAAGTTTTAAAATCAACACTTCAGGCATCATTCGTAAATGAAGATGGTTCTATTGAAGAATGGGGTGAGGGTATGACTGAAGAAGTATTGGTAGAAAAAATAGATAAAGATTTTGAAAAGTTTAGAACAAACTTTATAGATAAATTAAAAAAAGACAACGGAGCATAACAATGAATCCAAGATTAAACAAAAAAGTTAAAAAAGATTTAGATGCATACTTCAAAGGGTACAGAGGTTCAGACCCGGAAGTACATCATGGAGTAAAACACATTCTAATAGGAGCACTAAGAGATGCAAACTTTCATAGTGAGGCTAAGAAAGTGGATTCAATGTTTCCTAAAGCAAAACAATCTAAATTCTATGGTAAATCTTCAATGGAAGATTCAATCGAACAGAATCATGGTGAACCAATCGCTAAGGCAGCAAAATGGGATGGACACGATATCATTGATGCGATAGCATTCTTTGTTTCAATGTTTATTGGTGGGCCCGTAGGTGCTAAAGTAACTTCTCTTAAAGAAGGAATGAACGAAGGTATTAGAAAGTACATAAATCAGTTTATCAAAGAAGTAACTCACTCACATGAATATGAAGATATGAGTGGAAAAGAAGAAACCCCAATAGGTGAAGATTACAACGAAGATGAAAATGATAAAGAAGAAATTAAGATAGGTGAATACCAAACTAAGTATTTTCACGTTTCTCCAGGTGCATCATCATTATATAAGGATATAGAATCCAAAGGTGTTGATATGGATATGGCTGAAAGAAGTGTAAGATTACAAGATGCACTTTTCTTTATAGAAGAACATATTCAGAGAGAAGGATACAACCCTGAGAGAGATTATTCAATGGTCGCTAATAATATTGCAAAAAATATTATGAAGATGGCAAAAATAATGGGATTGGAAAAGGAACATTCTTATATACAAGGACACGTTGATACTATCGAACAAAAAGTAAATGAAATAAACAACCAACAGGGATTAACTGAAGGTAAATCTATGGATATGAAAGCCAGATTTAAGATTTACGATAAACTCAAAAAAGGTGATGAGATTACAATTAAGTATGGTTCATCAATGAGTAGTGGTAATGAAGCAAAATTCAAAGTAACTAAGGGTAAAACTTTAGTAGGTAAACAAAAAGTAGAACGTATAATCCTTCAGAATGTAGCAAACCCAAAGGGTGTTAAGTATTATTTATATCAGAGAAACGGAAACGTAACTATGGCAATTGGTAATATGGCAGCTACTATCGAAGATATAAATGAATCAGTAAACGAATCAAAGTTTGCAGGATGGATTGCTGGATACAATGGTAAGCAAATTGAAATTAAAAAAGGTGAAGCTAAAGACCTTTACAATGCAAAACTATTAGCAATCAAAAAATTAAAAGTACCTAAATCAAAACTTGGATTAATGTTTATTAAACCAGCAGTTGATGAATCAGTAAACGAAGCCAAAGAACCTGAAGTAATTGTTCAATTAAGAAAAATCGTAAAAGATTCACAAAACGATTTGATTAAAGATACTAAGAGTGGTAAGAAGGTAAGAGTTGATATGGGTTCAGCAAACCTAATCGTTCAAGTATATGATGCACTTAAAAAACAATCTAATAAAGATAAGTTTGTTAAGAGTGGTATCGCAATGATGGGACATACAGCATACAAACTTATGAAGAAGGAAGATGTTTCTGAAAGTGGTATTATGTATAAGGCTGGTGTTAAGAAGTACGGTAAAGAAGGAATGACTAAAATCCAATCTGCAGCAGGTAAGGGTGAAGGACATGAGGAAATCGGAAAGATAAAAGATAAGTACGATAAATCAAAAAACGAATCTGTTAAACCATTAAAAACATCCGCATCTTTTTCTGAAGTAATACAAGAGGCTGAGTATCAGGGTAGAAAAGTAGAACTTAACAAACCAATGCAGGGTGATACTAAGAAATTTAAAGTTTATGTAAAAAACGATAAAGGTAATGTTGTTAAAGTAAACTTTGGCCAAAAGGGAATGGTAATCAAAAAAGATAATCCTGGAGCTCGTAAATCATTTAGAGCAAGGATGAATTGTGATACACCTGGTCCAAAATGGAAAGCAAGATATTGGTCTTGTAGAAAATGGTAAATAGGTTTATTAAATTATTTCTAATATTTATTATATAATCAGTTAAAACTAAAAAGGCAAATTATGAGCACATTATTTATTATCGTAGGAGTTGTAGCAGTTATCGCAGCAACATACGCAGTATTACTATACACTGGAAAAATCAAAGACAGAGATGGAGATTTTATTCCTGATGTAGTAGAAGATACAGTAGAAGATATCAAAGAAGAAATAGCAGAAGTAAAATCAGAAGTTAAACGTAGAGTTCAGAGAGTTAAAGAAGAACTTAAAGACGTTAAGGAAGCTGGTAAGAACTTAGCTAAACAATCTAAGGATGTCGTAGAGGCTGTAAAGGGTGGTAATCGAAAAGGTAGAAAACCATCAAATAAAAAAAGAAATCCAGCTGCTAAAAAATAAGGTAGTAAATGGAAAAGTATATCGGAAATTTTAAGAATCTGATAATCTTAGTATTAATTATAGTTATAATTTTTCTAAGACAGTGTAGTGGAACAGGTGGAGTAGATAATACTCCGTCCGAGCCTACTATTATCACAAAGGTAGAAACGAAATACGATACCATTACTAAAGAAGTTACAAGATACGTTCCTAAGATAGTTACTAGAATCAAAACTGAGATTGATACCATTAGGTTAACTCAGAAAATTGATACTTTATCAATCTTAGAAGATTATTTTGCAAAATACGTTTATGAGGATTTTCAACAATTAGATTCATTGACTTTAACAATTAAAGATACAATCTCTCAGAATAAAATTTTATCAAGAAAAATAATCTACGATTTAATCTACCCAACCACTACTGTAACTGAAACAAAGTATATTAATAAAAACGAATTCTATGTAGGATTCGGTTTAAATGGAACAACTAAACAATTTAATTATGTTGGTGGTTCTATATTACTTAGAACAAAGAAGAAACAGGCGTTTGGATTGGGTATTGGATTAAACGACCAGTTTCAACCAATAATATCTACTCAGTTTCTTTGGAAATTGGGAAATAGATGAGTAAAAACATAAAAGAACTTATTAGAGAAGAGTACATTAAATGTGCTAAAGACCCTGTCTACTTTTTTAAAAAATATTGTTACATACAACATCCAAAGAGAGGTAAGATTCTTTTTGATTTGTATCCTTTCCAAGAGGATGTAATGGATGAGTTGGATGAACACCGTTACAATGTAATCCTTAAATCACGTCAGTTAGGTATCTCAACATTATCCGCAGGTTATTCTTTATGGATGATGTTATTTTTCGAAGATAAAAACATATTGGTAATTGCAACTAAACAAGAGGTAGCTAAAAACTTAGTTACTAAAGTTAGATATATGCATGAGAACTTACCGAGTTGGTTAAGAGGTGAAACTGAAGAAGATAACAAACTATCCTTACGATTACGAAATGGTTCAACAATCAAAGCAACATCAGCAAGTAGTGATGCTGGTCGTTCTGAGGCATTATCAATGTTAATTATAGATGAGGGTGCATTCATTAAGGGTGTAGATGAGATTTGGGCATCAGCTCAATCTACTCTATCGACTGGTGGAAAGGCAATTGTTTTATCAACTCCAAATGGTGTTGGTAACTTCTTTCATAAAACTTGGTTAAAGGGTGAGAACAAAGATGGTTGGAATCCAATCAAACTTCATTGGACTGTACATCCTGAACGAAACGAAAAGTGGAGAGCAGAACAAACTCAATTATTGGGTGAGAAGATGGCAGCACAGGAATGTGATTGTGATTTTATCAGTTCTGGTTATACAGTTGTAGATGGACAACTCCTTCAATGGTATGAAGAAACTCATGTACAAGAACCTGTTGAGAAACGAGGATTCGATGGAAACTATTGGATATGGCAACAGCCAAATTATCAAAAAGATTATATAGTAGTTGCCGATGTTGCCAGAGGTGATGGGGCCGATTACTCAGCATTCCATGTTATAGATGTAGAAAGTGTAGAACAAGTAGCAGAATACAAAGGTAAGATTGGTACTAAAGATTATGGTAATATGTTAGTGAATGTTGCAACAGAATGGAACGATGCACTATTAGTGATTGAAAATGCTAATATTGGATGGGCAGTTATTCAAGAAGCAATTGATAGAAACTATAGTAATCTATATTACTCATTCAAAGAATTTGGATATACAGATAATGATATTCATTTACAAAAGGGATATGATTTAAAAGATAAATCCCAAATGGTACCAGGATTTTCTATGACAAGTAGAACTCGCCCATTGGTTATCTCAAAATTAGATACTTATATGAGAGAGAGAGTTCCCATCATACGTTCAAAACGATTGATAGAAGAACTTTTTGTTTTTATATGGAATGGTAGTAGGGCAGAGGCTCAAAGTGGTTACAACGATGATTTAACAATTTCGTTTTCAACATCACTATGGGTTAGGGATACTGCATTGAAATTAAGACAACAAGGAATTGATTTAAACCGAAGAGCTTTAGATTTAACAACTAAAAACCGCGGAGTATTTAAAACAGTACCGAAGGCAGCTAAACAATCTTGGAAGGTTAACACTGGAAAAGGTGAAGAAGATATAAGTTGGTTACTATAAAATTTGGATATTAAAAATATTTTTTGTATATTTATACATTATAAGTAGTATATTAAAGAAAAGATTATGGCAGATACATCATTATTTGGAAGATTAAAAAGATTATTCTCAACACAAGTCGTTGTAAGACGAGTTGGTAAGGATAAGCTGAAGGTTGTAGATTCATCAAGATTACAATCTGATGGTAATCGTAGAGGTTCTGCGTATTATGATAGATACGGTAGGTTGCATGGTTCAAACTCAAGAAAGAACTGGCAAACATACAACGAAAGATTTAATTATCATTCAAACAAATTAGAATTATATACAGATTATGAAGCAATGGATAAAGATTCTATTATTTCATCTATCTTAGATATATACTCAGATGAAACTACACTTAAAAATGATATGGGTGATGTAATTCGTATCAAATCATCTGATGAGAAATTAAAGAAAACATTACACAATCTATTTTACGATGTATTGAACATTGAGTTCAATCTTTGGAGTTGGGTTAGAGGTATGAACAAATATGGTGATTACTATCTTTACTTAGATATTGATGATGAGATGGGTGTTGTAAATGCACAACCATTATCTTGTTACGAAACTCGTAGAGAAGAAGGATATGATTTAGATAATCCTTACTCAGTAAGATTTGAAGTAGAAGAACAAAATACAAACGCCATTTCACAAAGAAACAATACTAAGTTCTTAGAATCGTTTCAGGTGGCTCACTTTAGATTATTAACAGATACAAACTTCCTTCCTTATGGTCGTTCTTTATTAGAAGGAGCTAGAAAGACTTGGAAACAATTAACTCTTATGGAAGATGCAATGATGATTCATAGAATTATGAGAGCACCCGAAAAGAGAATCTTTAAAATTGATATTGGAAACATTCCACCTGCAGAAGTTGATTCATATATGGCAAACATTATTGACCAAATGAAAAAAGTTCCTTATGTAGATGAGGCAACAGGTGAGTACAATTTAAAGTTCAATATGCAGAATATGATGGAAGATTACTATCTACCTGTAAGAGGTGGGCAGAGTGGTACTGAAATCGATTCTCTAAGTGGAATGGAATTTGGTGGTATTGATGATATTGAGTATTTAAAAAATAGAATGTTAGCGGCACTTAAAGTTCCGAAGGCATTTATTGGATATGAAGAAGGTGTTGAGGGTAAAGCAACATTAGCACAGGAAGATATTAGATTTGCACGTTCTGTAGAAAGAATCCAAAAGATTGTACTTTCAGAATTAACTAAGATTGCAATTGTACACTTATACTCACAAGGATATACAGATGATGATTTAGTAAACTTCGAATTAGAACTTACAACACCATCTATTATATACGAACAAGAAAAAGCAAACCTTTGGTCTGAAAAAGTATCTTTAGTATCCGATATGAAAGATTTAAAAATGGTATCACAAGAATGGATGTACAAAAATATATTCAATATGAGTGATGAAGAGTGGAAAGAAGAACAATTTAAAGTTATTAATGATATTAAATTAGCATTCAGACACGAACAAATAGAATCTGAAGGTAACGACCCCATAAAATCAGGAGAATCATTTGGTACTCCACATGATTTAGCATCTATGCAACAGGGTGGTGATGAAGGTGGTGATGATAGTGGAGATAACGCTGGATTCCCAACTGCTGAAAACAAAGGTGGTGCACCAGAAGGTGGATTTGATGGAGCTGGTAGACCTAAAGAGAGTGGTAATTACGGAACGGATGAAAATCCATTTGGTAGAGACCCATTGGGTAATAAAGGTATTAGTGTAAAAGCAGAATCTTATAGGGCCAAAAATGTAATCAATAAAGAACACATTGAAGCGTTGGTTGGTGGTATGAAACGTAAAGTAAAAACTAAAAAAATTATATTAGAATCCTTAAAGGAAGAATCATCAGAACCGATAGGCGGATTATTAGATGAGAAAAATATACTGAATTCTTAGAATTAAGATATTTATTAACAAATTGATAGGTTACTCTACCAAAATTAGAGGTGAATAATGAAAAAACTAAAACACAGTAAATACAAAAATACAGGAATTCTATTCGAATTGTTGGTTAGACAAATCGCGACCGATACATTGAATAATAAGGATTCGCTTGCTACAAGAATAATTAAAGAACATTTCAGTAAGAGTACGGAGTTATCTAAGGAACTTAGATTATACAAACTATTCATTGAAGAAAACTTTGATTCTGAGTATAAGGCTTCTGAATTTTTAAACATTATCCTAAAAGAACGAGTTAAATTAAATGAATCTGTTTTAAATAGACAAAAATATAATTTAATAAAGGCGATTAAAAAGAATTTTGTAATAGAAGATTTCTTTAAGTATAGAGTATCTAACTATAAAGAGAATGCATCTATCTATAAATTATTTGAACATGAAAATTCAGATAATCCAAAACAATATGTTGATTGTAAATCTACATTGATGGAATCTCTAATAACAAGCAACAATCCTAGCAATACTATTGAAACTACTATTAATGAAGAGTATTCAAAACAACCAAAAGAAGTAAGATTACTTGCTTGGAAGATGTTAGTTGAAAATTTCAACAACAAATACACTACATTAACTGAAAAACAACAAGATATTCTTAGAGAATACATAAACTCAGTTGATAATTCTGAAAAACTAAAGAAATTTGTAGTAAGAGAGTGTAATTCACTATCTAAAAATATCAAAGCAGTTAAAGTTACAGATACAGTTACTCAGATTAAAGTTAATGAAGTAGTTAAGTTGATATCTAAGGTAAAAACATCTAAGGTAATTACGGAATCCCAAATTCTATCACTTCTAAGATACACAGAACTTCATAATGAACTGAAAAGGGTATTCAAATGAAAAGTTTACTAAAAGAAATTGAAAATAAGTTCGAAGAGATAGAGGAATTAGAAGAAATGAACGTTACTTCTAATTTAGATGGTGGTGCAGGTCCACCAAAAACCCCAAAAGCATTTTCAAAGAGTAAAGATGAAGATGATTTGGATGATGACCACATTGAAGTATTGGGTTATAAGAAATCAAAGGAATCGAAAATGAACTCAAAGAAATTAGAATCGTTAGAAAGCAAATTAGAAAATAAGATTAACGAAATATCTTATAAAGAATTTAAAAAAGATGATAATCTAAAACAACATCAGAAAATTAATCACTCTATTAAAGAAATTAATAGTATGATGTTTAAATTAGAACGTATTGTTAATCAAAACGCTAAACTAAAGACTGAAGTGGGTGTAGATTCTGCTAAATATTGGAAATCTACTCAAAATAGATTCGGTAAGATATCAGAACGTATGTTAAACGTTGCAAGAAAGATAAAAGAACTATCAATATGAGTTCAACAAAAAAAATATTAAAAGAAGAACTTTCAAATAAGGATTTGGAAAATATTCGTCTACTTATTAGATATGAAGTAGCACAAATCATGTTCGACTTATATAAGAAACGAAAAGTTTGGGGAGCGTAATGAATAAATTACTTATAGATACTATACCATTTACTATGACTAAGAGTCAAATCAATGAATCATTGGAAGATAACAATGGTAGATTAATTGTTAACGGTGTCCTTCAAAGAGCAGAGGCAGAAAATCAAAATGGTAGAGTATATCCACGTTCAATCTTAGAAAGAGAAGTTGAAAAGTATATGGGTAGAGAGATTAAAGAAAATAGGGCCTTTGGTGAATTAGACCACCCTGAATCTTCGGTAGTTGAACTAAAAAATACTTCACATATTATTAGAAAAGTATATTGGAAGGGTGATGATGTGATGGGTAAAGTAGAAGTACTTAAAACACCAGCAGGAAACATCCTTAAAGAACTTTTAGAGGCAGGTTGTACTGTTGGTATCTCTTCAAGAGGTATGGGTTCTGTAAAAGAAGCTAGTAGTAATGGAACTGTTACCGTAGAAGATGATTTTGATTTAATTTGTTGGGATTTTGTTTCAAACCCATCAACACATGGTGCATTTATGAGACCTGTAAACGAATCAGTAGTAGGTAAGGGTAAAACACCTTCATATAAAAAAATTAATACATTAGTAAGAGATATCATCTGTGAAATAGATGGTGTTTGTTCAATTTAAGGGAAAAAAATGAAACTAACAGATATAAGAAACTCAATCAACGAAATCTCAGCAATCAATGGATTAAAGATGGTTGTAAAGGGTAATACCAAAGAAGTAGAAGGAATTAAACTATCAAAAGAAATGGCACAAGCTATGATTGATTGGTTTAACTCATCTCCTTATGGTAGAAAGTATCCAAAAGCAGCAAAAGCTAGATTACACATCTCATTAGGTATTATGATGAGTTTTGGTTTAGAAAGATATGCTAAACACAAAGGTGCTAAAGAAGAATTGAAATATATTAAAGGATTATCTAAAAGAACTAAAGAATCAGTAGTTAACGAAGATGATAACCCCTGTTGGAAGAACTACCAAATGGTAGGTATGAAGAAGAAGAATGGTAAAGATGTTCCTAATTGTGTTCCTGAAGGACTTAAAGAGGGTGTGATGAGTGATATACATCTTACAATTAAATCATCATCAAGTGAAGAAGATTTTATTAAAAAATTCTTTAAAAAATACGGAAAACAAGTTAAACCAAATAAAGAATCTATCTTATGGGTTAAAGATTTGTATTCAGATGTAAAGAATGAATCAGTAGTTAACGAAGCTAAGTACGATATCGGAATGGCTCGTAAAGGAAACGGAATAACTATTTATAACAAAGCCGAAGAAGAAAAAGGTGATTACAAAAATGTAGCTCACATTGATTCAAAAGGTAAAGTAAAGTACTTTGACAAAAAGATTCCATCTAATATCAAAAAACAAATTGAAGCGGAAGCTAAAAAAATGATGGAAATCACAAAAGAGGAAACTATGAAACTAACAGACCTACTAAACGAAGATGTTTATGTTAAAAATAAAAAGACTGGAAACACTTATCAAGTAAAGAACGCGAATCCATCAAAACACGAACCACCATCTAAATCTGATATAGAAAAAGCTAAATCAGATGCAAAAGATGAACCAAATAGAAATCCTTCAAAAGAAGAACCTAAAACGGATACATCTGATGACTCTCCTAAAGATAAAGTAGCAGCACAAAAAGAAAGAGTTTCTAATTTAGTAGATGGTAATTTTGATAGTAATACAACAGGACAAGACCACGCTGATATGTTAGCTAAAGATATCAATACGATGGGTGGGGAAGATGCAGAAAAGGCAATTAAACAATTATTAGATAAAAATAATTTTGATGATAGTGGAAGTGAGTTAAAAAGTATTAAATCTAATTTAGAAAGAAAGTCATATAGAGCAGGAATGTTTGAAAGAAAATTAAATAAAGCAGAAGATTCTGGTGATGAAGATGCACAAATGGAATATTCAGATAAACTTAATGATGAATTAGCAGGATTGGGAGAGATGTTAGATGGATTAGCAGGGAATAGTGATTTCAGTATGGCTAACGAAGAAGAATATGGAGAAAAAAACGAATCATCTAAAAGAAAAATAAAAGAATCAAAGGGAAATATGAAACTAAAGGACTTATTAAAAGAATCGTTTGAAGGAATGAAAGTTCAATCAAACCCATTCCATACTCCGTTTGTTAAAGAAAACGAAGATGAGGGTAGGGAAGAATCTAAAGAAATGAATAACGAACAGAAACAAGCATTCTTAGAGGCAGTTAAATCATACAAAACATTTGGTGAATCTATCTATAGAAAAGAAGGTTTATCTAAAGTATATGAATCAATCAGAAATTTAGTAGAATCAGCTGGTAAAAATATGGTTAAAGAAACCGAAGGTTCATTTGATGGTATTACTGTTAGTAGACACGTAAAGAGAATGAATGAATCATTCAAAATATTTGAAAAAACTTTGAGAGAAGTTGGAACACTACAACAGAGACTAGAATCATCTTATGATGAAATTGGTGAAACATTAGGAAAGTATTACGAAATCAATGAATTAGAAGAAGGAAATGAATTCGGAGCTAATAGAGCAAAAGCAATCGCAAATGGTGATAGTGAATTTTCTGTAGATGGTAAAACTTATCCTGTAAAATCAGTTGATAAAAAAGATAAAGATAACGCAAAAGAATTCACAAAAGAATCAAAGGGAAATATGAAACTAAAAGACTTATTAAACGAATCATTTGGATTTGGTGAACTACCATCATCTAAATTAATGAAGATGAAAGTATCAGCTAAAGATATGTTAGCTTCAGTTAAGAATAAAAAAGTAAACGAATCTGAAGAAGTAGAAGAAGAAAAAATCAACGAAGGTGGATTCGCAACTTGGGAAATGAGTTTTGCTGATATGACTCTTAGTGGTGTTAAATTATCTAAGAAGAAAGTATATAAAGTAAAAGCAAGAAATACTGTTGAAGCTATTAAGAAAGCAGCTAAGATGGCAGGTGTGGGTGATAGTTGGATAGCAACTCAAACACATTCACTAAAGAAAATAGGATAACCACAATGGATTACTCAGATATATTACAAGACATTTCAGTTGACTTATCTTTTATGGTAAAGAAACATCTAAAGAATATTAAAAAATTAGATTCTAAACAACAAAAACAATTTGGAAAACTATTTGGAGATATGAAGCAGGGTATTGATGATTTATCTGAAGGAGTTAATGAAGGTACTATCAATGAAGTTCCAAATCCAGATGTAATCAGAAAGAATGCATCAGGTTATGTTGGAACTAAATTCGCTAAGAAAGCTGATGACCACGATATAATTCAAATGGTTCAACTAAAAGACCAATCAGCTAAAGTTTACAATCAACAACTGTTACCATTTCACAAAGAGATAGGTGAACTTTACAAAAAATACAAAATTAAATCATTCAGAGGCATGGAGAAATAAATTATGAAAAAAGAAATCTCATACTTTGAAATTGCAAAAAACGCAATAAACGAATCAATTAACGAATCGAGTGGTTATGATGACAAGACTGGATTATATTATGTAGGTGGTGTGCCATTTTCAAAAGAAAGAATATTGGAAGTTGCAAATGAGTTGAAGAAGATGAAACCGAAAAGTAAAGTAAGTCAATTTGAATACACTCCTGTAATTATTGTAAAAGATAAAGTGGGTAATGAACAAGTAGAGATTGACCCTTGGATGGCATCTACGTTAGTTAAGGCAATAAAAAAATATAATATTGCATCTGATAAAGATTTTTAAGTTTATTAAAATAATTTAGATATTTATATACACCTACACAATGATGTGATAGGTGTATTTTTTTATATAATAATATACATGATAGAAAAACCAAAGAATTACAAAAGAATTAATAAACAAGATATGGATATACCAGGTAACTCATTAGCAGTTAAAGTTGTGAATGGTAACATTGAGTTGGCACTCAAAACATTTAAAAGAAAAATAAAAGATAGTGATAAGTTAGAAGAATTTAAAGCTCGTAAAGAGTTCCTTAAACCTTCAGTTATCAAAAGAAAGAAAATGAAAGATGCCATCCGAGCTGAGTGGAGAAGAAACCAGCTTGAAAATTATTAGTAAACACTTATTAAGTGTTTTCAATTATACTACATACTTATTGTAGAGAAAAAATACCGTCTCCCAATAGATGGTTAAATTTATTTTTATAAATAATATCTATTAAGATTCTAATAATCTTATTTCCAAACAACAATATAGGAGAACAATTATGGCAAATAGAAAAGATTTGTTATCTGAAGCTATCGCTGATGCTAAAGCTGTTAAAGAAACCGCTCTGGCAAACGCTAAACTAGCATTAGAGGAAGCGTTCACCCCAAAACTACAATCAATGATTTCTGCAAAATTAGCTGAAGAAGCTGAAGATGAAGAACTTGAAGATGAACTTGAAGATGAAACAGCAGTTGCTGTTGAAACTGATTTAGATTCAGAAGGTCATTCAGAAGAGGATGAAACGATTGAAGAAGAAGGTGAAGAGTACGAAGAAGAAGAAGCTACAGAAGAAGGTGAAGAAGTAGAAGAAACTGAAGAAGTTGAAGAAACTGAAGAAGTTGAAGAAACTGAAGAACCAACTGAGGAAACTTACGAATCAGAAGAAGAAGTATCTGAAGAAGATGAAGATGATTTAGACTTAGAGTCTGTAATCGCTGAATTAGAAGCAGAACTAGAAGATTCTGAAGAAACTGAAGAAAACTACCACGAAGAAGAAGAAACTGAAGAAGATGATTCTGAAGAAGCGGTAGCTGAAGAAGATGATTTAGACGACGAAGAAGAAATCGATTTAGACGAAGTTATTAGAACTTTGAAAGAAATGGAAGATTCTGAGGAAGATGAAGTATCTGAAGAAGATGAAGAAGAAGTTAACGAAGGTGAAGAAGAAGGTGAAGATAAAGAAGAAGAATTAGAAGAAGCTTATTTAACAATTGAAAGTTTACAAAAAACTATCAATGAAGTAAATCTGTTGAACGCTAAACTACTTTATACTAACAAACTATTCAGAACTTTTGATTTGAACGAAAACCAAAAGGTTAAAGTTCTTGAAAACTTCGATAGAACATCATCAGTAAGAGAAGTGAAATTAGTATTTTCAACTTTAGCAGAAAACTTAAACGTCGCTAAAAAGAAAAGAACAGTTGTAAAAGAAGGTTATGCTTCTAAAGCAACAAAAAGTTCCGCACCAAAGAAAATAATTTCTGAGGGCAACGAAATGGCCGCTAGATGGAAAAAACTAGCTGGTTTAAAATAATAAATTAAGATTAATAGGAGAAAAAAAATGGATTTAAAAAACATTTTAAATGAAGGTTCTTCTCACACCGCAAGACTATCTGAAGCTACAAGAGCTTTAGCTGGTAAGTGGGAAAAGACCGGTCTTTTAGAAGGAATTAACAACGAAGTTGAAAAAGCTGGCGTTGCTACCCTTTTAGAAAACCAAGCAAGACAATTAGTAAAAGAAGCTTCTTCTACTGGTACTTCTGCAAATTCAGAAGAGTGGGCTGGTGTAGCTCTACCATTAGTAAGAAGAATTTTTAGTGAAATCGTAGCAAAAGATTTCGTTAGTGTACAACCAATGAACTTACCATCTGGACTAGTATTTTATCTAGATTTCAAATATGGTACAGGTCAAGCAGGTTTCGCTACCGGTTCTGGTAAAGATTCACAAGCTGATTCAGTATTCGGTGTAACTGACACTACTTCAGACCCATCAGGTGGTTTGTATGGTGCAGGTAGATTTGGATATTCTATAAATGATGTAACATCTGCAACTCAAACATTAGGTGCAGCTGGAGCGAATAACTTCGTAACATCATCTGTAGCAGCTGCTGATATCAATTATGATACTCAGTTTTCATCATCTAATCACGCAGGTTTAACATCTGCAATACCTACGATTGTAAAAGTCGCAGTACCAAAAGCATCTATAGCAAACTATGATGACAAAGGTATTAGAGGATTTAGATTAGAAGGTTCTGAAATTACAGACCAGTATCCACAGTTTACTGTAGAATCTGGAACTGATATTGTGTTTATCGCAAAAACTTCAGGATTCTTAGCATCAAACAACACAGATGAGTTGGTAGTAAAATATCACAAAGCTCCATCTGATACTTCAAGAGGTGATTTTGAAGCAGCTGGAACTTCACTAAGTGGAAACCCAGAAGTTGATATCGATATTCCAGAATTGAATGTTGAAATGAAGAGTTTACCAATTGTTGCTAAGACTAGAAAGTTAAAAGCACAATGGACTCCAGAATTCGCACAAGATTTGAACGCTTATCATAGTATCGATGCTGAAGCTGAATTAACATCTATGTTATCAGAATACATTTCACAAGAAATTGATTTTGAAATTTTAGATATGTTAATCTCAGGAGCTAAATCTAAAGGTTACTGGTCAGCAACGACTGGTAGAGTATGGAATGGTTCAGGATTCGCTAATATGGGAACTGCTGAGTATGGTGCTTCTGCATTCAATCAAGGTGCATGGTTTCAAACATTAGGAACAGTAGTTGCAGGTGTATCTAACAAGATTCATCAAAAAACATTAAGAGGTGGGGCTAATTTCTTAGTAGTATCTCCAGATGTTGCAACAATTATTGAATCTATCCCAGGATACGCTTCAACAGCGGATAACGGTGATGCTCAATTTGCATTCGGTGTAACTAAAGTTGGTTCATTGAACAGTAGATTCCAAGTATATAAGAATCCTTATATGAAAGAGAACGTAATATTAATGGGTTATAGAGGAACACAATTCCTTGAAACTGGAGCAGTTTATTCTCCATACATTCCATTAATTATGACTCCTTTAGTATATGACCCTAAAAACTTCACTCCACGTAAAGGTGTTATGACACGTTACGCGAAGAAGATGTTAAGAGGT
>MEHZ011449683.1_pt1 | contig 74255 bp, 68 predicted proteins | sample 897221 | NCBI WGS metagenome assembly MEHZ01 (sample SAMN05514161, study PRJNA337945) | marine metagenome | isolation source: marine surface water | place: Arctic Ocean | collected 2007-12-13 | reverse complement strand
GCAGCCACATCAGCCACATCCTCTGCGACTAGCCTTTGGTAGACCCGATGAATCGTGCGATCAGCGTGACCGATGAACCTGATGGCCTTCTGCTCACTCACCCCGGCACGAGCCAGCTTGGTGATCACGGTCACCCTGGTGCAGTGGAAGCAAAGGTGGGGGAGGCCAGCCTTGCGAAAGAATCGAGTCCAGTCTGGGCCAGCGACCGGCGGGATCTCGCAGGTCATCCGAACCCCAGAAGCCTTGAGCCACCGGATCAGATGCTTCAGGCGGGGGTGTAGTGCGGTGGTGAATACATGCTTCTCTCCCCGGTTGCCCTTTGCCCTGAACATGATGGTCCCTTTCTCGAGGTTGATGTCAGTTAAAGGGAGCGAGGTCTCGGACTTCCGGCATCCTTGGTGCATGGCGATCAGGTACGAGATCCTCATCCATCTTTTAGATTTCGGGAGCTGCCGGAGGTGGTGTCTGATGATCTTATCTTCTGGTGCCGTGATCTCTGGTTTCTCTTTCCCCGACTTCCTCACCACCCCGGTCCTGAACAGTGGGTTGAACTGCACAATGTCTCGATCCACGGCTTGGGTCATGACTAGCCGGAACAGGCTGAACTCATTGTTGGCCGTCGACCGGGAGATCGTTCGACCGTTCTTCCGCCGCTGCTTCAGGCGCCAGACCATGTAGGCCTGAGCATGTTGGCGTGTTACTTGGTGGGGTGACTCGATCCCAGCCTCATAGAGGAACTCGAACACCGTGGCCCATTCACGGAGGTAAAGCCGTAGGGTATTGCTCTGCTCCCCGTAGCGGTAGTTGATCCAATCGACGACCCACCACTCCCACCGTTCAGCGGCTCCCATCTTAATAGTTTCACCGACGCGGTCCTGTTCACCGGCCCAAACCAGCGCCTTTCGCTTGCCAGATATGTCAGTCAGCCGGAAAGGTGTGACGATGTCTTTCCATCTCCCGGTTTTCGGATCTCGGATCTTAGCGTACCACTTGCTGCGGCCTGTTCGGTTGTATACAGATGCCATGGCAGCAAACGGCAGCAAGAAACAGTTTTCGTCAAGTCTTCTAGGAGTGCAACTTACACATAACCAACGCCTAAGTTAGGCATCCCCCTAATGTTCGACTTTCTGTTCAAACGTTTCGCCGGTCGTCAATACCGCAAATTCCTCGAGTCCGTTAAGCCCATTGTGGCAAAGATTAACGAGTTCGAGGAATCGTATCAATCCCTCTCCGAGGAGCAGCTTAAGGCCAAGACCGACGAGTTTCGGGCCCGCTTCAAAGGCGGTGAGTCTCTCGAGGACATGCTCCCCGAGGCATTCGCGACGGTCAAAAATGCGGCGCGCCGCCTCGTCGGCACCACCTCGATCGTCAATGAGCACGAGCAATCTTGGGACATGGTCCACTTCGATGTGCAGCTCATAGGGGGCATCGCCCTGCACCAAGGCAAGATCGCCGAGATGGCGACCGGTGAGGGTAAAACCCTCGTCGCGACGCTTCCCCTCTATCTCAACGCGCTTACCAGCCGCAATACCCAGCTGGTCACCGTCAACGACTACCTCGCTCGACGTGACTCCGAGTGGATGGGCCACCTTTACAAGTATCTCGGCCTCACCGTGGGCTGTATCCAGCAACAGATGCGCCCCGACATTCGTCGCGAGATGTATGGCTGCGATATCACCTACGGCACCGCTTCTGAATTTGGTTTCGATTACCTCCGCGATAACGGCATGGCCACGCGCAAGGACGACCAAGTGCAACGCGACTACTGGTTCTGTATCGTGGATGAGATCGACTCCATTCTCGTCGATGAAGCGCGGACGCCGCTGATTATTTCCGGTCCCGCTCCGATCGAACGTGAACAACCCTTCACGCGCCTTAAACCCAACATTGAGCGACTCGTGAATATGCAGCTCAAGCTGTGCAACCGTCTCGTGACAGAATCTCGCAGTGTGCTCGATAATGCGGACGCCACTGACGAAGATCGCCACGAGGCGCTGCGGAAATTGCTGCAGGTAAAACTCGGTCAGCCGAACAATAAACAGTTCCTGCGCGCGATGGAAAACGCCGCTACGAATAAGGCCCTCGACAAGCTTGAGACCGAGATGAGCTCCGATATGCAGAAGGTCGAGATGTTCGCGCTCAAGGAGGAGCTGTTTTTCGTCATCGATAAAAAGCAGCATCAGGCTGATCTCTCCGAAATCGGACGTCACACCCTGCGCCCCGATAATCCGGATGCCTTCGTATTGCCCGATATCGCTCTCGAACACTCCGCGATCGATGGAGACACCGCCCTCACGCCCGAGCAGCGAGAAGAAAAGAAGAACACTTCCCACGAGGCTTACGCCGCCGTTTCAGAAGAGATTCACGCCATTTCCCAACTTCTTCGCGCCTTCTGCATCTACGAACGTGATGTCGAATACGTCGTCCAAGAAGGTAAGGTAAACATTGTCGACGAAAACACCGGCCGCGTCATGGCCGGCCGCCGTTGGTCCGACGGCCTCCACCAAGCGGTGGAAGCCAAGGAAGGCGTCAACATCGAGCGCGAGACCCGCACCTACGCGACCGTCACGATTCAGAATTATTTCCGTATGTATGAGAAGTTGTCGGGAATGACCGGCACGGCGGAGACTGAAGCAGCGGAGTTTAGCGAAATCTATCGTCTCGAAGTTCAGGTCATCCCGACCAACCAACCCAATATCCGGGTCGATAAGAACGACTCCATTTTTAAAACCCGCCGCGACAAATTTAATGCTGTGGTGACGGAGATCACGGAAGCTAACAAGCGGGGCCAACCTGTCCTCGTCGGCACCGTTTCGGTCGAGTCCTCAGAATTGCTTTCCCGCATGCTCAAGCGTGCCGGTATTATCCACACGGTGCTCAACGCGAAGTTCCACGAACAGGAAGCGGACATCGTCGCCCGGGCGGGTCATCGTGGGTCGGTCACCATCGCCACCAACATGGCAGGTCGAGGCACCGACATTAAACTGGGCGAAGGCGTGCGCGAACTAGGCGGTCTCTACGTCGTCGGCACCGAACGACACGAATCCCGTCGTATCGATCGCCAGCTGCGTGGTCGTTGTTCCCGTCAAGGTGATCCCGGCACCACGAAGTTCTTTCTCTCGCTCGAAGATACGCTCATGCGTCTATTCCTGCAGGGGAATCTCGCCTCCAAGCTCATGGAAGGTTCCATGCGCGACGGTGAAGAACTGGAGCATTCTTTGCTCAACCATTCCATCGAGAGCGCGCAAAAGAAAGTCGAGCAACAGAACTTCTCGGTCCGCAAACGCTTGCTGCAATACGACGACGTGCTCAATCAGCAGCGCGAAGTGATCTATGGTATTCGTAATGCTGCGATTCACGCGGATCGCCCGAAGGATATCATCTTCGACCAGGTTGAGGATGAAGTGATCACTCGTTTGGAAGCCGCCGGCGTCGACAATAAGGTCGGCCCCGACGAAGGTGCCTTTGAATCACTAGCCGGATGGCTCAATACTCATTTCCCGATTGGCATCAAAACCGATGACATGAAAGGGAAGGAGTTCGAAGCCTTACAGACAGACGTCGTTGAACGCGTGAGAAAAGCCTACTCCGTTAAAGAGTCGGCCGAAAATCCGGAGGCCCTCGGTTCTCTCGAGCGCTACGTGATAATCAACGCCATCGATCGTCACTGGCAGGAGCATCTCACCGAAATGGAAGAGCTGCGTCGCGCCATTGGTCTGCGTAGTTACGGCCAAAAGGATCCTCTCGTTGAATACAAGGGCGAGGCCTTTAAGTATTTCGAGGAACTCATGGACAACGTCCGCCTGCAGATCTGCACCGGACTGTTCCGCAGTGCTTCAAACATCCAGTCGTTCGAGAACATGCTCTCCATGCTCAGTCGTGGTGCGAAAACTCAAGGTCCTGAGAACGCTCCGCCTGCGGGTGGTGCTCTCCCGGCGTCGATCACCACCCGTCAAACCGGTGGTGCACCTTCGGCTCCAGGTGGTCCGGGCCGCGACATTAAGTTGCCCATGCCCAAACCGGCTCCGGTCAAGGCGTTGCCCAAGGTCGGCCGTAATGAACCGTGCCCTTGCGGCAGTGGTAAGAAATTTAAACAGTGCCACGGTAAGTAGGATGCCTGTGCACCTCGGATCATTGCCGGTCTGATTTGATTGCAGTCTTCCCGCTTTCCTGAATCTCCGATTCATTTCCCTCCTTGAGTTCTGCCGACGAAGATTCTTTCCCGCCGTTTCCGGATTATGATAATCCGACGGTGCCGTTTTGGGACCAGCATGGTCATTGGTTGATGCCGCTCGCGGTTTTTCTGGGGACGATCTTACTCAACGTCGTGGCGTTTCCGCCGCTGAAAGCGCCCGAGGCTGCCTACGTTTTTTGCGTTCCGGCGCTACTCTGGGCCTACCGTCGACCCAACTTTAAACTCTTCGCTGGCGTGATGCTGGGCTCGCAGATCGTCACGTGGATGATCCTGCTCTTCTGGCTGCATAATGCGACGTGGCCGGGTTACCTGCTACTCGCACCAGTTGCGGGTCTGTGGGTGGGGTCTTGGTTTCTTTTGGCGTATTGGGTCATGCCGCGACTACTGGGATTGCGCGCTATCCACCGCCTCTTCGGTATCGCCGGGCTGGCCGCTGCATGGGTGTTGATCGAATGGACCCGAACCTGGTTTCTTTCCGGCTTTCCGTGGTTGCCTCTCTCCGCGAGTCAATGGGAACGATCGGCGGTCCTGCAGGTATCAGCTTTCACTGGAGCGTATGGAGTATCCTTTATTCTGATACTCATGAACCTAGGCTTTGCCGCCTATGGTCATCGATTGTTTTTTGAGCCCGAGCTCACGGGCTTTAAGAAGCGCAGTCAGGAGTTCATGCTCGGTATGTTCGGTCTGTTGGTGTGTTTAAGCATCCACGTGCAGGAGTCGGTCAATCGCTACAAGTTCAGTGAGGATGTTGGACGCTTCGGTATGGTGCAGCCGAATGTGCCCCAGGAAATAAAATGGGATCCCGCCAAGGGCCCAGGAATCGTAAAAACGCTCCAGCAAGCCACCGCCACCGTGGCCCAACGCAACCCCGACCTGATCCTTTGGCCGGAAGCAGTCACCCCTTGGGTGATTATCGGAGGAGAAGATAAATCCGTCCGCGAGTTTGTGGAATACACCACCTCTCTTTCTCGGGCGCCGATCATGTTGGGATCCATCGGTGCGGAACCCTCCGTCGACAAACTTGGAGAATCCCGCTGGGTAAATGGGGTGTTTTTAGTCGATCCGGAAACGGGTCTCGATGCGGACTACTACGTAAAACGCCATCTCGTGCCGTTCGGTGAATACGTGCCGTTCCGCGCGCTGCTCGGCTGGCTCGAAAAAATCGTGCCGGTCGGGGGAGATTTTCAGTCGGGTGATTCCGCTGCGCCGATGCTGGTCAATATCAAGGGTAAGACTTTGGCCATCAGTCCGCTCATTTGTTACGAAGACACGTTCCCGCAACTGGCGCGTGAGAGCGTGAAGGCGCAGACCGATCTGTTTGTTGTGCATACCAACAATGGTTGGTTCGGCGAAGGCGGCGCGGCGGAACAACACGCCGCCCACAGTGTGCTACGTGCCGTGGAAACACGACGTCCCGTGCTACGCGTAGGCAACGCGGGCTGGAGCGGATGGATCGATGAGTTTGGTGCAATTCGAGCCGTATTACGTAAAGTCGAACGACTCGGCGCCGATGGGGTGACGCGGCAATTTGTTTCGACCAAACCTGCCGACGTGCAGGGTTCGATTTACTTCAAAGGTGCGGGAATCATCGATGTCTCGCGTGATATTCGCTGGGTGGGCCGCGAGAGTTTCTACGTCCAATACGGCAACTGGTTCCTCTGGGTTTGCGCCGCCTTAGTTGGCATGGGCTGGTATCTCATCCCCCCCCGCCAGCCGGCTAAAGGCTAGCATCTACTCAATCAAAGTAGCGTTAGGAAATACGATAATGTAGGGCCCGTTGCACGGCCGCGTGCATGTTCCGTCTTGCCCTGAGGTAGGGAGGTCTCGCCGAGACCGCCGGGTTTCGTCCGGTCTAGGCAGAAGCACTCCACCGTCGGCGCACTCGGCGAGCACGCCCTACCTTTGCTAAGCGGCGTTTTTCGGGATTAATCTACCGGTTTCAGATCGATTTCTTCGGCTTCCACTCCCAACCCAAGACCGATGGCCTCGCGGATGTTGGTCATCGCATCCTCTCGAGTAGAATCTTGCGTGGATGGAAACCCCGCCAGCCGGTGAAAGGCTGACGCGTGACCTGCGGGATTTAGGCTTCTTTGGTTACCCGTTCGAGGCCGATTTTGGCTTCACCGTGTTCGGGTTGATCGGCGAGGGTGGCACGAAAGTGCTAAGCGGCCTTTTCGTTGTTTCCGCGTTTTTCTTCCACTAAACCCATTTCGACATTTCCGAGAAAGGGCACCCGAGCCAGAATCTCTTTGGCGTAGGTCTCGGCCTTGTCCGCGCTACCGCCGGCGATAGGAGGCGCATTCAAGTAGTAGCGGCTGAGGCCAATCCAACCCACGATATGATTCGGATCGATCTCCACCGAAGTCTTGTAGGCCTTCAGCATTTTGCCCGCTATCATGCCCTTGGCCATGAAGTTGAACTCGTTGATCCGCACGGTCAGCGCCTGGGCATAGTCGGTCATCAAGGGAGCGTTAGCCGGATCGGCGGCAATGGCTTGCTCGAAGAGGGCGATGGCATTTTTAGAGTCTTTGGCCGTCAGCGCGTCTGCGGCTTGCGTCCGGAGTTCGGCAACAGAAGGCGTAGCCTCGTCAGCGGCCCAGGAATATTGGCAAATACTCACCACGAGAGCGACAGTAATAAGGATTTTAAAGAAACATTTCATATTGGTAAATAATGAGTTAATATGAAGTTTAACCATATTGGTTAAACTTCAGGAGAGAGATTTAGGAAGGTTAGGATGATTGGAGGATGGAGGCGGGGGAGATGCGGTTTGCGCGGCGGGCGAGGGGGAGAGCGGTTAGGGTCGTCACCGCGGCGATGAGGGAGAAGAGCACGAGGTAGGTGATCGGATCGGCGGGTCCGATTCCGAAGAGGCGACCGCGTAGTAGATACGTCACGGGCAGGGCCATCGCGGCGCCGATGGCGAGTCCGATGCCAGTCAGGCGTCCGGCGCGACCGAGGATGAGGCCGCGGATGGAGGCGGGACTGGCCCCCAGTGCGATCCGCACGCCAATCTCGCGGGTGCGTTGCTCAAGTGAGAATCGCAGGATGGCGTGCAGACCGAAGGCGGACAGGCCGAGTGCGAGTCCGGCGAATCCACCGCCGAAGAGGTAGGCGTAGTCATATGCCTTGGGGCGAGACCAGGATCAGTTTGATGCCGTTTGTGATCACCTTGTGGTGGAGGAGAAATCAACCGGCACGATCGTGGGAACCTATCGTATGCAGACGGGTGAGCGGGCTGAACGGGAACTCGGTTATTACAGTGCGACCGAATTCGATTTTACTCCCTTCGAATCTGCGCGGGCTCAAATTCTAGAATTGGGGCAGGCCTGTATTGCAGAAGGTCATCGGAACCAGTCGGTGCTGGGACTGTTGTGGAAGGGCATCGCGCGTTACGCGAAGCTGCACGACTCGCGATACTTGATTGGATGTAGTTCCGTTACATCCCAGGACGCGGGGGCCTAGGCACCTACCAGAAATTGGCGGCTCGTTGCGAAGTAGAGGCGAAGTGGCGAACACTACCGCTACCCGGTTGGCGGTTAGGGTTGCTTCTACTGGTCGCAATCCAGGGATTGATCGAATATGCGCTGTTCGCGCGGAACCGCCGCACACTGCAGGGCAAAGCGCGTTGGTTGGGCACGATATGTGGCCGCGCCCTGCGTAGGTTGAATGTGCGGGTGATCCCGGAGGGCTCCGTGCCGTCGGACGTGATGCTCACGCCAAATCACCTCGGTTATTTCGATATTTTGGTGCTTTCGTTGCTGCAGCCGGTGTTTTTTGTCGCGAAGTCCGAAGTGCGTTCGTGGCCCGTTTTCGGGTTGTTCGCCTCGTTTGCGGGGACGCTCTTTATCAGACGTCAAAACAAGTCGGATCTGTTTCGCGTGGGTGAGCAATTGAAGACGGTGTGGCGTGATGGCGTGAATCCGGTGGTGTTCCTAGAAGGCACGAGCACGGATGGAACTGATGTGCGACCCTTTCGGGCCGGCTTATTGGAGCCCCTGGTGCAAATCGGAGCCGGGGCGATTCCGGTGACGTTAAAATACCGCGTGCCCGAGGGCTATGATACGAGGCTGGATGTGGGGTGGTGGGGCACGATGCCGCTGCTACCGCATGTGTTGTATTTGATCGGGATGCCTTGGATCGAAGTGACGGTTAAAATGGGCGAGATCGTTTCCGGGAGCACAGATCGCAAGGTGATGGCGGCGGCATTGGAAACGGCGGTGCGCGCGGAGTTGCGAGACGGAACCGAATGACTTTGAATTGAGTCTGCCCCTATTCTTACCCCAGCATGCCCTCCGATTCTTTAGCTACCATTTCTCGGAAACCTTTCGGAGTTACGACCGACGGCGTTAAGACCGAGCTCTTCACTTTGACCAACGCCAGCGGCATGCGCGTCGACATCACCAATTACGGTGCGACGATCGTGCGTTGTATCGTGGCCGATCGGGACAATCAGTTTGCCGACGTCGTTTTGGGCTACGAATCCTTAGCGAAATACGAATCTGGTTTAAGTTACTTCGGCGCGGTGGTGGGGCGTTGTGGCAATCGGATTGCCGGGGGACGGTTCTCGCTCAATGGCGTAGATTACGAGCTGCCGACCAACAGTGAAGCTGGCGGTATGTCCTGCCATTTGCATGGCGGTCCGGTCGGTTTTGACCGACGGGTTTGGCGAGCTGAACCAAGGGCGAAGGGCGATTCGGCGATGTTGGTTTTGTCGTTGTTCAGCCCGGACGGGGAGATGGGATATCCCGGTAATATTGGGGCGAAGGTAATTTATCGGCTCGATTCAAAAAACACCCTCAAAGTGTCTTACGAAGGAGAGACCGATGCACCCACACTGCTCAACCTGACCCAGCACAGTTATTTTAATCTCGCAGGAGGAGGGTCGGTTGACAGCCAGATTATGCAAATTGCTGCATCGCGCTACTTACCGACGGATGAAGGGCAGATCCCTACGGGCGAACTTGCGCCGGTCGCGGGCACGCCGATGGATTTCGTTGCAGCCCATCCTTTGGGGAATCGAATTACGGAACCGCACCCCCAGCTCGAATTGGCGCACGGTTATGACCACTGTTGGGTGTTCGACGATGAATCCGAGACGTTGAAATTCGGGGCGAAGGCGGTCGATCCGGCCAGTGGGCGATTGATGAAGGTGTGGACGACTGAACCAGGCGTGCAACTCTACACCGGCAATTGGATAGCGGAGGGCACGATGGGTAAGGACGGCAAGACCTACGGCCCGCGGGCTGCTTTCTGTCTGGAGACCCAACACTTTCCCGACTCACCGAACCATCCTGAGTTTCCTTCGATTGTGGTGCGGCCGGACAAGCCTTACCGGAGTGTGACCGAGTTTCGGTTTAGCGCGACCTGAAGGGTTGGATCGGGCGAAATGGGGGCGCCCAAATCCCGACCATCCTGTCGTGAAACCGTTCGTCGTAGAGAGGTTGCGGTGGCGCCCTTTTTTGGCACGGTCTTTGGCATGATTACCCGTTTTCGTATTGGCACGGCCTTCGCCGTGATCGCAACCCTGTTGACCGCGACCTTCGTCGCCGCCGAAAAACCCAAGATTACCTCGCAGGATGATATCCCGCGTTTTGAATATGACTTAGATGTCAAAGCGACCGATATTCTGACCGATCCCGTAGCCTACCAAGCATTGGCTGATCGGGTGCAGGTAGACTTGGAGAAGTTAATCGACGAGAATGATATCCAGGACCGTAGCACCCTGCAAGGTATCCTCAGCACACTCATGCTGATCGACCTGCAAAAGGGAGACCACGAATCCGCTCTCAAGCGGCTGGGGATGGTCCGTGACCTGGAAGCCAAGCCGGCCAATAAGCTGACCACGGGCATTCTGATGGAGAGTGTGATTGCGGCCCGCGCCAAGGACTACGCGTCGGACGACGCCTATCGTGCGGCCTTCGCCGAGATTTACGCCGAGAAAATCGACGCGCTTCCTTACGAAATCGTCGGTGATAATATTAAGAGTGCCAAAGGCAGCGCCGAAATTGTGACCGATGCCCTACTGATCGGATTGATCGGTAGTCAGGTTCAGCCCGGTCTCGATAAGACCGGCTCGGTGAGTGGTGATGTTGCCCAAGCCCTGGTTTCCCGACGCTCGTCGATCGAGGCATTTAACCCACTCCAAGCCGAGCGGGTGGCCGTGATGCAACGCTACGTCGACGCGAATCATGTGGAGAAGGAGGACATCTGGGCTGCTCGCAATGTGACGCTCGATGACAATGAAGACCTGACTCCGGTCACCGTGGCGATTTGGGATAGTGGAATCGATAACGCTATCTTTGCCCCCATGGGCAAGGTTTGGATCAATGCTGCTGAGGATCTCGATGGCTCCGATACGGATGAAAACGGTAAGGTCGATGACGTGAATGGAATCGCTTTTGATCTGCATTCGAATCCGTCGTCCGACATGCTCTATCCGCTCGATGACGCGCAGCTCGCGGCTTACCCGGATCAACTCGCCATGACCAAAGGTTTGCTCGATCTCCAAGCCAATATTGACAGCCCAGAGGCCTCGGACCTGCGATCATACCTGAGTAAGATCGCCGCTGAAGATGTAGAAGGTTTCATCGAAAACCTCGGACTCTACGGCAACTACACGCACGGCACCCATGTCGCTGGCATCGCCGCGGCAGGTAATCCCGCGATCAAGTTGATGACCTCCCGCATCACCTTCGACTATCGCACTATTCCCGATATCCCGACCATCGAACAGTCTCACAAAGATGCGGCGGCAATGAAAAGCTACATCGGCTACATGGCCGCCAATGGCGCGCGCATTGCTAACATGAGTTGGGGCGGAAATCCGCAAGGAATTGAGGCCGCTTTCGAAGCCAATGGGGCCGGAGGCACACCGGAAGAACGCCGCCAGATTTCTCGCGAGATTTTTGAGATTCAACTCGAAGCTATTATGGATGCGATCAAGGCGGCGCCCGAAGTGTTGTTCGTGGTATCCTCGGGCAATAGCGATAACGACGCGGAGTTTTCCGACATGTATCCCTCTGGCATCGATCTCCCCAACATCCTTACGGTCGGCGCAGTTGATCAAGCCGGCGAGGAGACTTCGTTCTCTACCTTTGGTTCCAACGTGGATGTGCACGCCAATGGATTTGAAGTGCCGAGCTACGTTCCCGGCGGACAGATTTTAAACTTCTCCGGCACTTCGATGGCTTCGCCCAACGTATCAAATCTCGCAGCTAAACTCCTAGCCGTGAAACCGGATCTCACCATGGCTCAAGTGGTGAGTCTGATCACGCTCGCGGCCGATCGTAGTGAGGATGGGCGCATCAATTTGATTAATCCCAAGCGCAGCTTCGAGTTGCTGGCCGTTTTGCCGAGTAGCTAAACCAGATTGAGAATTCACGCTCGAGTTGATCGTGAACAGCGGTCGGTTTTTGGGATGAAGGTAGGGCGACCTCGCCGAGGGCGCCGAGCGGTGGGTCAGGGAGATGATACGGGCAGGGCTGAGCCCGAACGAATGAAACCGGCGGGCTCGGCGATCCCGCCCTACCTTCTTACACGTGCAGATCCGCGTATTCCGGATGCCGCTCAAAATACACGGCCACATAGCTGCACTGCGGATCGATTTTGACGCCGGCCGAGCGTGCCGCCTCGAACGCTGTTTTTACCAGCTGTCCTGCCACGCCTCCTCCGCGCAGTTCATCAGGCACGTAGGTGTGGTTCATGGCCCATACCGACCCCTGGTCGACGTATTCGGCGACCCCGGTGTGCCCATCAATGTTGAGTTCGAAACGGGAGGCAGCTTTGTTATGAAGGACTTCGGTGCTCATGATGATATTGAACTTGGATGATTGAGCGCCTCGTTAAATTCCACCACGGCTTTAAGGAGGCGGGCTTGGCGTTGTTTTCCTGAGGTGTTTAACGCCATCGCCACACTGAAATACCCGTCGATAAGTTGGTAGTGTTGTCGATTTATTGGGCCGTGATAGTCGACGAATTTTTGCTGAAGGATGGAGCACCAATTCCGCTGACGATATGACCTGAGTCCGACTTCGTCCCAGTTGATGGTGTATTGGTAGTCCGCTCCTGGAGTGTCGGGATTGAACCCGCTGACGTTCACCCACTCGGACCGCAATGCAGGCAACTCTCCTTTGGCGTAAGATTCGTATTTCACCAAATCGAAAACGGCGGGCCCGGCGATGACTCCTGCAACCGAGACCGGATCAATCAGCACAAGTCGGGGTGTGCCATCGGAGGGAGAGGCATCGGTCCATAGGATGTTCTCGAGAAAGAAATCGCCGTGCAGTTGCACCGCGGGAACCTCATCGAGCGAATTAAGTAGCCCGGAGTCGGTAGTGATCTTTTCCCACGCCGCCCGCGGGCCGCACATGGGTTTGCCGTTTAAGGTGATCTGGTCGGCCTCCAGTAATTGAGCGAACAGGGGATCGTGTCCCAAGCCAGTCAGAGCATCAGTGACCGCCTCAATCAAATGAACCGATAGTGGAGAAGGGGCTTTCGCGGGAATGTGAACGTGGTGGAGTAGGGCGTCGGCTAGTCTCGATTGGAATTCATCAACCTCTGATTGCTTTGGAATTTTTTCGCTAGCAAGCGACCCCATATCGCGGTGGTGGGCTAGGAATGGAATCTCGTATCCCACATGGGGAGAGCCGTCGGCTTTGGGCTGGTCCCAAGCGTCCAGCAACGGAGGAAACACCCGCGCCGGTGTGTCTGGCTGATTCTTCAGGTAAGTGATTTCTCGGCGCAGGGATTCTAGGCCCCAGATCTGATCAGCGTTGAGCGGTTTGCTCTGCTTGCGGACGCGTTGAGAGCCGTCCGGCATCCGCACCACCGCGGTGATGTCCCAGTATCCGTCCTTAAGGACTCGGACTATTTCTCCTGATGGGGTAAGGGGCATAGAGTAAGAATAATTGAATGGGATTTGAGAGATTTCGAAAAGAGATATTTAATCACCAAGATCGCGAAGGTAGCAAAGCCACGGGCGACATCACCTCGTGACCTTGGTGTCCCCTAGCGAAACCCAACCGTGAAAGGCTGGGTTCTTGTTGCTTACGCGACGCTGAGCATCGATTTTGCGGACAAAAAAACCCAGCCGTTAATTACTGGGTTCTTGAAACTTGTTACTTACTCGGCGCTACGCGTCGAGTTTGGGGAACTTCGTCCACTTGGCGCCTTTGGCGGAACTCTTTACGACTGTTTCGATGAAGTGCATGCCGGCGATACCGTCGTTCACGGTGGGGAAGTCGTAACCGTTCTTCGGGGCTTTGCGTCCAGACACGGCATCCGCGATCGCAACCGAGGCGGCGGCGTAGATGTTGGCGAAGGCTTCGATGAACCCCTCAGGATGCGCGAAAGGCGTGCGGGTCGCACCTTGGGCGGCGGCGCTGAGATAGCTGTTGCCGCGGCGGTGCGTGACAGGCGGAGCGTCGGCGCATTTGAAGATCAACTCGTTGGGATCTTCCTGATGCCATTCGAGGCTGCCCTTGGTGCCGTAGACACGGATGTTCAGGTTGTTTTCGTCTCCGTTGGAGATTTGCGAGGCGTAGATGATGCCCTTGGCTCCGCCTTCGAAACGCACGAGGCAGTTGCCGTCGTCGTCGAGCTGGCGACCTGGAATGAAGGTGGTGAGTTCCGCGCAGATTTCTTCGACTTCCAGTCCCGTGATGTAACGAGCGAGGTTGTGGGCGTGGGTGCCGATATCGCCCATGCAGTTGGAAACACCTGAAACGGCTGGATCCATGCGCCAGTTGGAGATGGCTCCATCTGCGGCTTCGTTGAGGGCAGTGATGGCGTAACCCTGCGGGTATTCGGCGACGATCTTGAGGATCTTCCCGATCTTGCCTTTCTTCACCCAATCGCGGGCCTCCTTCACCATCGGGTAACCGGTGTAGTTGTGAGTGAGCGCGAAAACCTTACCCGACTTCTCAACGACTTTCTTGAGTGCTTTTCCTTCCTTAGCGGTGAAGCAAAGGGGCTTGTCGCAGATCACGTGGATGCCCGCTTCGAGGAACGTCTTGGCGACGGCGAAGTGGGTGTTGTTGCGCGTGACGATGGAGACGAAATCGATCCGTTGATCCTCGGGCAGGGCGGCCTCAGTCTGGGCCATCTCTTCGTAGCTGCCGTAGACGCGATTGGCATCGAGGTAGAAGTCTTTGCCGGAGAGTTTGGACTTCTTGGGGTTGGAGGAGAAGCAGCCGGCGACGAGTTCGATTTGGCCGTCGAGGTTGGCGGCCATGCGGTGCACGGTGCCGATGAAGGCACCCCGGCCACCGCCGACCATGCCCATGCGAAGTTTACGATTTAGTTTCATAGGAGATGAGAGAGGTTGGAGGGAGGTCTCGGAGGTTTAACCGATTTTCGCTCGGAGCACATGGCAGTTGAATCGCTAAATCTTACTCGTTCTCATTCTCGTTTCGCGGGCTGATAGGGCGCTAGATAAAGAGAACGAGAAAGAAGAAAGAGAAAGACTGATTAGAGAGCGACGGGGGCGCCGGTGGTGGCGGACTCGTAGGCGGCGTCGATAACTTGCATGAGGGCGAGAGCCTCGGTGGGGGTATTGAGTGGTTGCTCTTCACCTTCGAGGGTTTTTACGAAGTTCGCGGCGGAACGTTCGCGGCCCATCGTTTCATCGAGCTTCACCTTGATGTCACGGTTCACTTGGAGGCCGTTCTCGGTGGTGTAGAGTTGGCAGGTGTCGATCGCAGTATCGTCGAGACCGTCGATCCCGAACAGGCGACGGACGGAGCCGCCAGCCTTGGAACCCTGGAAGACACATGAGCACTCTTCGCGCTCATTCATCTCGGCCCAAGAAATCGCGAATGACATGGATTGGCCGGTTTTGAAGGTTACGAAACCATGAGCGGCGGCTTCGACATCCATCACGCCCTTGGCGTTGTCAGGGATGCCCCATGGACCCTTGAAGGCTTTGTTATCGATGTGATCATGATAGGTGCGGGCGATCACATGGGCGGGCTCAGGGTATCCCATGAAGTGCATGCCGAGATCAATCATGTGGAGTAGATCGATGAGAGGACCGCCACCGGAGAGGGCCTTGTTGGTGAACCAGCCACCGAAACCGGGAATGCCGGCGCGGCGCACCCACTTGGCTTGGCAGGAGTTGATGGTGCCGATGGTGCCGTCGTTGACGTAGCCACGCATGGCGTAGCTCTCGGGGCGGGCGCGGTTGTTGAAGTTAAACATCAACGTGCGACCGGTGGCTTCAGCGGTTTCCTTGAGTTCAGCCATTTCTGCCGCGCTGATTGCGGGTGGCTTTTCACAGAACACATGCTTGCCCGCCTGCATGGCTTGCAGGGCGAGAGGCGCGTGAAACTTGTTCGGGACAATGATGGAAACGCCGTCGAGTTCAGGCATGGCTGCGAACATTTCGGCGACATCGCCGAAGGATTTTCCGATGCCGTGTTGGGCTGCGGTTTTGGCGGCAGCCTCGGCGTTGACGTCGGCAATCGCGACCACCTCGGCTCCGCCAGCGCGGAAACCATTGATGTGATAAGCGGCCATGCCGCCCGCGCCGATGATAGCTAGTTTTTTCATATTATTTAAAAGTAGTGAGTAGCGAGTAGTGGGTAGCGAGTAGAACGGAATTCAGGGGTTCTTCTGTATCTTGTTACTTGATACTTGGAACTTGTTACTTCGGTCCCGCTCTGCGGGACCGTTATTGATTCTCTTTGTCGAAGGCGGCGTCGAAGGCGACGTCGCTCTTACCGAAGTCGATCTGGTGGCAGTAGGCAGCCGACTCGGTCGCGCCTTGCACGCGGTCCATGCGGATGTCTTCCCATTCGACGGAGAGGGGACCCTCGTAGCCGACATCGTTGAGGGCTACGATGATCTCTTCGAAGTTGATGTCGCCGCGACCAACCGAGCGGAAGTCCCAGAAGCGACGGGCATCGCCGAAGCCGGTGTGGCCGCCGAACACGCCGACGTCGCCATTACCGTGATCCCACCAGACGTCCTTCATGTGGACATGGAAGATTCGGCTGCCGAGGTCGCGAATGAACTTCACGTAGTCGACACCCTGATAGCCGAGATGGGATGGATCGTAGTTGAAGCCGAAACGCTTGTGGTTTTTGAGGGCTTTCAACGCCTGTTGGGCGGAGGCGATATCGAAGGCGATCTCGGTCGGGTGAACTTCGAGGCCGAAGTTGGCGTTCACGCCGTCGAAGGCATCCATGATCGGTCCAAAGCGTTTGGCGAAATCATCGAAACCAGCCTGCCAGTATTTCATGGTAGTGGGCGGGAAAGCGTAGAGGGAGTGCCAGATAGAGGAACCGGTGAAGCCATTGACGGTGAAGGCAGCGCCTTTCTTTTCGCCTGGTTTGGCATCGAAGAATTTGCGGCCGACCTTGGCGGTCTTGATTAATTGTTTGGCGGCGCGGCGGCGGACACCTTCGGGCTTACCGTCACCCCAAATAGCGGGAGAGAGGATGGCTTTGTGGCGGTCATCGATGTTGTCGCAAACGGCTTGGCCGACGAGGTGGTTGGAGATGGCGAAACACTGGAGGCCGTGATCGGCGAGCAGCTCCCACTTTTCCTTGATGTATTTGGCGTTGGCCGCATCGACATCGAAGTGGTCGCCCCAGCAGGCGAGCTCTACTCCATCGTAGCCCATTTCCTTAACGAGGGGGGCGAGTTTTTCGAGAGGCATATCGGCCCATTGGCCGGTGAACAAGGTGACTGGACGTGACATAAGTTGTTTGATTTTGAGTGAGGGCACCGAGTTTAGGAAATCGATTTCCACAGACTGGCGCCATTCACGGGTTAGGGTTAAAGAAAAGAGGGGAAAGCTGATTCTTGGAAGCAGGCACAAGCTCGCAACTCATATTCCGGTGATCGTCGACTTTTTAGATGGTAGGCAACCGATACTCCGGGCCATGCTCCATCCTTACTACTGATACAGCCAATAACGCTGACTTTGCTTTTGGTAGATGGCGGCCTGTTGTTTCCAGCGGGCGAGCCAGGGCTGCAGGTCGATGTTCGCGCCCTCACGGGCCATGGAGTTGAAGAAGGCTTCGCTACCGGTGTGGATGATGAACCCTCGAGTCGTTTTGGCTTTCGCCGCGTCGGCAAATGGATTGGTCGGCTCGAGCATGCAGGCGAGCTTCATCAGATGGAAATTGAGTTCGGTCGGGTTCCAGGCGTTCCAATCACTGATGCTCAGGTAGAGGCCGACGCTAGCGCGTCCTTGGGCGTCCTTGGTGGACACACGCCGGACCGTGATTCCAGGCACATTCAGACGCTTCAGGTGAAACTCCAATTGATCGGTGCGGGTGCCTTTGTGAGAGATCCCCCGGAACGGATACTTGGGGCCGATGCCGTGACTGAAGTCACCGAGGTAGGTTCCGAGCCCGACCATAGGATAACCGACGACGGCAGCGAAATCAGGAATCATGGGCGAGGTCGGCGTCCACTTGAGTCCGGTCTCGGGCCAGCGCATGGCGCGGTTCCAGCCGCGCATGGGCACGACGGTGAGTTTGCCGGCTTGGCGAGTCGCTTCATCGACGCCGAGCACGCTGGGTGCCATTTTGCACATGCGGGCCAATTCGCCGATGGTGAGACCGTGCACGTAGGGGACTCGGAATTCGCCGACGTAACTTGTCCAATTGGCATCGAGCGGTGGGCCGTCGACTTTGAGCCCGCTGAGAGGATTGGGGCGATCGAGGACGACGAATTCTTTGCCGGCTTTGAAACACGCTCTCATGGCGTATTTCATACAGCTCACGTAGGTGTAACTGCGGGTGCCAATATCCTGCAGATCGACCACCAAGACATCGATGTTGGCCAACATCTTGGGCGTTGGGGTGCGGAATTTGCCGTAGAGCGAATAGACGGGCAAACCGGTGCGTGGATCGATCTTGTCGTCAACCGGCACATTGGCCTTTTCGTCGCCGTAGATACCGTGTTCTGGTCCGAAGAGGGCGACCAAATTAACCAGTGGCGAATTCTTCATCACCTCGACGGTGCTGCGCCCGCGCCGATTCAGGCCGGCCGGATGCGTGAGTAGCCCAACACGCTTACCGCGCAGGTGGGCGAATCCATCTGCCTCAAGCACATCGATGCCGAGCATGACGCCCTGAGTGGAGCGGGTGACGGGTCTCGCGGCCGACGGGGGCAGCGAAGAAGAAATTGTCGGGGTAACTCTGGTGGTTGCGGGGCGAGCCGGAGCGGAGCGATCGCCGCTGGCGGCACAACCGGCGAGGCCGGCGAAAATCAGCCCCACGAGGGGTGCCCAGGATTGCCAGAGAGGGGAAGCGCGGCGACCGGTCATCATGTGCCGGTCACTTTGGCGTCGTCGGCGAAGGGGTCGAGCCGGAATCCATTTTCTGCACGGCTCGGCGGATTTTTCGAGCTTCGGCCCGGCCGCTGGCAAATCGCCAAATCATATCGAGGACGAAGCCGACGAACGTGCCCACGACCAGTCCACCGACCATCAGAGCGACGATCGTGCTACCCCAACGGGTAGACCATTTCTGGTCCGGGGCTGTGATGGATTTATCCATGGTCTCGAGCTCTTGGATCAAGGCGGCTTCGCTTCCGACATGTTCGGCCGTAGGTTCAAATCCCACCGCTTCCATCACGACCCGTCCGACGTGGTAGGTGCCATAGTAGAGGGGAGGAGCCGTGATCGGAGTGGTGATGAATTGCAGGCCGATCAGAAGCATGACGTTCGCCCGACTCATCAACGCCAGAACGAATGCCACGGCGACTTGGATGCCGAGCAAGGGTAGCAGGGCGACAATGGAACCGATATAAAGGGCGGGACGCACGCTTTCGGTGCGAAAGGACCAGAGGTAGTCTCGCTTCCGAGCCATGTCCGCGAATCGACCGATCAGTGGGTAACGATGGAACCGAGCTTTCCGAGGCATGAATCGCAAAAACCACTTAGCGCGCCGGATGCGGGTGAAGCGTTTTTGATGGTGTTCATGATGTTCGGGGGACATGGATTAGAGCGAAGTCGGGCAACGTGCGTGCGCCACTCTGGTGGTGCAACCGGTTTCGTTGAAATCCTCGTTGGTGGTGCCTTTAGAGTTCTGCGGCTAGCTCACGCCGCAGCGTAATCACGAGATTTTGGCCCGCTTCGGCCAAGGCCTGAGGGAGGGGAGTGCCACTCGGCGTGATCGCTTGCACCGTGCAACTTTGGGGCAGTGCCGCGGTGGGGCGAGTGGATCCAGCGAAGACGCGGACCTGTTTGCCGGAATCTGCGGCCCGTAACGCGAGCGATCCGGGACCTTTCCCCTCCAACGAGCTTTCGTCAAAACAGCCTTCGCCCGTGATGATCAATTCGGCGGCGGCGAGTTTGTCCGCGATGCCCAACCACTCCTCGACGAGGTCAAATCCGGGGACGAGTTGCGCGCCGGTCGCGGTGAGGAACCCAAAAGCGATTCCGCCGGCTGCTCCCGCTCCAGCGGTAGATTCGAGACCGGGCCGTCCAGAGGCCACCCCCAGCAAACGAGCCGCTTGAGCGACAGAGGATTCCAAAGCAACCCGGTCAGAGGGCTGGAGGCCTTTTTGCGGCCCAAAGACGGCGGTGGCACCGCGTTCGCCGAGCAGGGGGTTTGCGACATCACATGCGATGCGAATCGGTGGAAGCGAGGAACTGTCATGCCGAAACCCAACCAGATCGGCCCAACCGTTGGGCGACATACGAGTCAGCGTTGAGCCGCTTGCATCGACGGGTGTCCAGCCCAGTTCTGATAGAGCACCTATCCCGATGTCGTTGGTAGCACTGCCGCCCACTCCAAGTAAAAGGGCGTCGGCGCCCGCCGCGATCGCGGCGCGAATGGCTTCGCCGGTGCCCTTTGTATCAGTCTGCCAGGGATCCCGCTCGTCGGGTAGCAGGGATTCGAGGCCACTGGCACTCGCCATCTCGATAATGCCGAGCGATTTGGCCGTATCAATATCGAGGCGGTCGCGCGCAGCGATGGGTAGTTGCGTCGGATCAATGATTCCAAACCCCGACTGACAAACCGCACCGCGTGGGCCGGTGACTTCCAAGGGATGCCAAACACCTCCGGCCGCGGCGGTGAGAATAGTCCCGAAACCTTCGCCGCCGTCGGCCAACGGACAGACTTCGAGGGTCCAGTCGGGATGAATCTCCGCGATGACCTCGCGGGCGATTTCACAGGCGGTGGGCGCGGTGAGGGCGTCCTTAAATTTGTCGAATGCAATCAGCGCACGCATTGAAAATAGGGGATTTTTAACTGCGAATCGTTCTCTTACTCGTTCTCGTTCTCGTTCTCGATGGCGATCTTATGGAGCGGAAAATTGGGCCGGATTCGGGGCAGGGTGCTTTGAGATACGGAGTCGAAAAAGAGAACGAGAACGAAGAACGAGTAAGAGTAGCGAGTGGGGCTGAGATTTCTACGTGGTTTCTGGGGCTACCCGGATATCGACCAAAAGATCGGTGGCGATTTTCTCGAGATCGTCGCCGACGTCATCCAGATCGGCCGTCGATGGGATCGATAGCGTGGCATTGGCTTTGAAGAGTTTTCCACCGCCGAGCGGCGCTTCGGCGCATTCACTGGAGAGTTCTTCCACATTTAGACTGTGACGGGCGAACACACCGGTGATCTCACGTAACAGACCGGGACGATCTTGTCCGACCAACTCGACTGAGACGAGAGAGGTGGGGGTAGGTTCAGCGGTGGAGGTGTCGGACTGCACCGTGATTTGGAGGCCGTCGATCTTGATGGCATCGATGGCATAGCGCAGCGCGTCGGCATCCTTGGACTCGACCTCGACGCGGACAAGTCCGGCGAACTGACCGCCTAGTCGACACATCCGGCTTTCGAGCCAATTTCCGTTGTGCTCAGCCACCGGCCGAGCCAACGCGTCCACCAGTCCGGTGCGATCCGGACCGATGATGGTCATCACTAGAGTCATGCGCATGGGGTCACCATGAATGGCGACGGCGAGGGATCAACCTCTCAAATGTCGGACGGGGAATTCCAATTATGGAATGGGGTGGCCTCAGAGAAATTCACGGTCGTCATCATGGGTTTTAATGCTCCGCTGAGCAGTGACTTCAAGCGGTAGCTCCCCGTGGCGAGAGCGGCTTTCATTGCGGGTAGCGCCTGGCGCGGGTAGATAGCGACGAGCGGTTCGACACCATGGATGGTTGTCGCGATCGAACCGGACTCGGCGAGTGGAACCGGCTTGAACAATTGCTCCAGGGTTTCTCGGGTGAGTTGCGGGAGATCCACTGCAATCACGAGCAGATGATCGGAGTCGCTGGCGCTCAGGGTGGCCGTGATGCCACCCAGCGGTCCATGTTCACCGTCGTCATTGATCCGGATCACATCGGCGGGAAGCGTGGGTAAGGTCTGGTGGAGCCGCGCCGACACGAAACGCCGTTGGGGATACAATGCGGCCAGCAATCGAAGTTGATGCTCAAGAAGGGGGAGTTTCGAGACCGGGTGGGGCAGAGCGGCTTTGTCGGTGCCCATCCGTCGAGAGAAACCACCTGCCATGACGACGGCATCGAACGAGCCTAGCTGCGTCATGATTCGGCGAGCGAACCCGCGTAGACGTTACAACGTTTGTCGCGGAGGAAACCGATTAAGGTTTGCCCAGAGTTTTGCGCGAGATCTACCGCGAGACTGGTTGGGGCGGAAATTCCGGCAATAAATCCGACTCGGGAGGCGAGTGCTTTTTGGACGATTTCAAAGGCGATGCGGCCGGAGACCAGCAGACCCAGGGTGGCGGGATCGAGTTTGTCGAGGAGCAGGCGGCCGAGCACTTTATCGACCGCATTGTGACGGCCGACGTCTTCGCGCACGGCGATCAGGTTACCTGCGGCGTCGAAGAGGGCCGCGGCGTGCAATCCGCCGGTGGCTTGGAAGGTGGTTTGAGACGCGTGTAGTTTTTCGGGTAGGCTGAGCAGCGTCGTTAGGGTCGGGTGTAAAGCTCGACCCAAGGGGATCGCGTCGTGGTGATCGCGAACCGCATCGATGGTTGCTTTGCCGCAGAGCCCACAGGATGAACTGGTGAACACGTGGCGGGAAAGTTGGTCGAGATCCACTCCCGCCGGATCGCGCAGGTGCACGTCGATGATGTTGCCGGGCCCGTCATCGCGGGCGGAGCAGATATCGAGATCGAGCACGTCGTCGGGGCCGCGCAAAACCCCTTCGGTGGCGAGGAAGCCCATGGCGAGTTCCTCATCATGGCCGGGGGTCCGCATGGTGATTGCCACGGAGCGACCTTCGACCCGGATCTCGAGTGGCTCTTCGATAGCGAGAGCATCTTCGATCTTCTCGGTGGGTTCACCCGCACGATGGCGAGTTACGGAGGTACGGGCGGAACGATCCATCGTCGTGGAACTCAGGCGGCCTGCTCGGAATCGATCGAATGACCCACGAGTTTTAGGGCTGCGGGGCAGACGAACGGGAGCGTGGTTTGGAGGGCCGAATTCATTGTTTGATACTCCAGTTGTCGCTCGGTTGCATAGGGAGGTCGGTATTTGTGCGGACCCAATCGATGATGAGTTCGCGGATGCCGACGTTGGAGCGACTGAGCACGGGAGCATCGGCAAACATAGTGTATCCGCCGACGCCGTTGTGGCGGTAGTTGTTGATCGCGACCTTCCGTTTCCGTTTGGGATCGAGAGGGCGGTTTCGGTAGGTCAGATCGGTGATCCGTTCGCCCAGAGGTTGGTTGAGGTCGATCACGTATTCAACGCCCTCGGCCATATCAAAGTTGTAACCATAGGCGCGCGGATCGACGAGAGCCTCGATTGGTGCGCCGGGTTGAGCGGGTAGGAAGTAGCGGGCGGAATGTTCGAGCGCCTCTTTGAGTTGCTCTCCGGTGAGCTCGACGACTACGAGAGTATTTTCGAAGGAGTAGAGAGACGCGATATCCCGCACGGTGAGTTCCCCTCCGGGTAGGCGCGCATCGGGATTAAAGCTAACGGCGAGGGAAACGTCGGCATCGCCGGCATCGAGTTGCACTTGGTGAATGAGATCGATGATCGCGGTGTCCTCGAAGCGGGATCGAGCGGCGGAGAGGGCTTCGCGCGAGTATCCGATCGCGCGGTCCAGCCACGCTTCGGATGCGGCGTAGGCGTCTTCGGTGATCTTTAGGATCTGAGGATCGGTAGGAACGTCGGCGGTAATCGGATGCGTGGTGGCGGTTTTGCCAATCACCTCCCACGGGGCGGTGGGATCGCTGCGCTCGAGCATCAAAGTTGTGCGGGAGAGGAACTCGCCCCATTTGCCCGCTTGGGTCAGCAGCACGCCGTTGATCATGATCGAAGGGACTTCGCGGTGGGTGTGGCCCATTAAGATCAAATCGATGCCGGGAACTTCGCGGGCAATACGCACGGCGGCGTTTTCGCCTTCCAGTTGGCCGGGGATAGGTTGGCCGCTGAGGATGTCTTCTTCCAGTCCCATGTGCATAGCGACGACCACCACATCGACGCGACTGCGACGGCGCAGTTCACGGACCCAACGTTGGGCGGCTTCGACCGGATCGGTGAATTCCAGTCCTTCATAGTGGTCGGGATCCTCCCAGCCTGGGATGGACGGCGTGGTGAGACCGAGGATACCGACCCGAACCCCGCGCACCTGTTTGATGATGTAGGGCGCGTAAATCGGATCTTCCGAACTGGCCAAAACGACGTTACCGGAGATCCACGGAAAACGGGATGAACGGCGAGCCGTATTGAGGACTTCTAAACCAAAGTTAAATTCATGATTTCCTGGAGCCATGGCGTCGAACTTCAGGGCATTCATCGCGGCCATCATGGGGTTGGAATTGGTGGGCTCGACGACCGCAGCGTGGTAAGCGAAAGGAGTGCCTTGGATGGTGTCGCCGGAATCGACCAGAATGAGCTTGGGGTCAAGGAGTCGCGCCCGCTTGATGAGTGAGCCGAGTTTGGCCAATCCGCGTTGGGCCGGTTCTCCCGTGTAGTAGTCTACTGGGTGGATGTGGCCATGCAGATCGGTGGTCGAAAGCACCGTCACATGCGTGCGCTCAGCAAAAGAAATCGAAGCGACAAGCGATGCTGTCAGAGCGACCAGGGGGCGAAGCAGGGGAACCATATGAATCAGATTGAGTGAGTTGGGCCGACGGGGCGAGTCCGCGATTGAGAGGTGAAGCAGGCAATGGAGCATTGCCTTTTAGGTGGGGAGTTGGCTAGATGCCCGAACCATGACCAAACGATTGCTTCTTACCCTCACTCTATTCGTCGTCGCCAGTTTTTCTGCGCCGTTACTATCCGCCGCTCATCATAAAGGTGGGCATGCCGATCGCGTATTTGAATACCGCGTTTACACCGTGAACCCCGGTAAGATGCCGAACCTGTTGGCTCGTTTCCGCGATCATACGGTTGGGATTTTCGAGCGGTTGGGCGCCGAGAATATCGGTTATTGGGTGGAGACGGAACCAGCAGACGGCGAGGAAGCGAAGCTGCATTACATTATAGCGCACGCGAGTCGCGATGCATCGAAGGCATTTTGGGCAACGTTCCGGGACGATGCCGCATGGAAGGCAGCGGCCAAAGCCAGCACGGTCGATGGCAAGATCGTGAAGAAAGTCGCCAAGACCTTCATGGCTCCGACGGATTTTTCGGCGATCAAGTAGCGTTACAGTCCGAGCTGATCGACCAAGAACGCGTCGATGCGGACGAGTTCAGCGGTGTCGTTGAAAGCGGGACCGCCGTGGGCGCTGCCGTGTTTGACTTCGAAGTGAACGGGTAGGCCGTGGGTTTTGTAGACGCCGTGGAGTTCGTGCGCTTGGTTGATCGGCATTTGCGGATCCTGGTCACCGTGGGAGAGGTAAAGAGGCGGGTCGTTGGTATCTATATGGAAGACCGGACTGGCGAGTTTGGCCGTCTCGGGCACGTCGTCGGGTTGGCCACCGATGAATAAGTCCAACGCGGGCTGCCGCACACTGAGGCCATGAGGGGTCGACTGCTTTAGAATCGTGGTGAGGTTCGATGCGCCGTAGAGATCGACGATGGCCTGGACTGAGGAGCTTTGGTGGAGATTTCCACCCACGGTGCCTTCGTGTGGTTTGGAGTTGTTGGTGACTCCGATGATCGCCGCGAGATGTCCACCGGCGGATGAGCCTGATACGACGAAAGGGGTGGTGGGAATACCCAGTTTATCCGCGTTTGCGCGGAGATAGCGGATGGCGGTTTTGACGTCGTGGGATTGGGCGGGGAAGGGAGCGACACCGGACAGGCGGTAGTCGACGCTGGCGATGGCCCAACCGTGAGCGATCAATCCTTTCAGGGCCGGCTTTGCGCGGGTGCCTGACCGCCAGGCGCCACCGTGCACCCAGATGATCACACCTTTGATGTCACCTGAAGGCCGATACAGGTCGAGATTGAGTTCCTGTTCGCCAACTTTAGCGAAGAGGTGGGTCGTGAAATCCTTGGCTTGGCCATGACTGCCGAAAAACAGCATGAGGACAATCGCGAGAATACATCGCATAGCTCAGATTGACGGATTTTCGGTCACGTCGGTGGCCCAGACGATGAGCCAGCCAGACTCTTCATCTACGTAGACGAAGGGTGAAATTTCTTCGTCTTCCGTCTCCACGTATTCGGCGTGGGCGACGAAGGTGAAGTGGTCGTGGAGATCCGCCCAGTCTTTCTGAGCGAGCAATGGCGCTTCGATGGGGCTCTCTGGGGCGGTGGCCTTGGGCCAGAAATTAATCGCGATGGCCAGAGCGGCAGCGATCGGAAGGGCGGTGCGGAGCAATCGACTCCAACTGGGCAGACTGCCGCTGGTTTTGACGGTTTCACCAGCACGGATACGGCGGCGGACCGCGTGCCACTCGGTGGTGGCATCGGGGGTTGCTACCTGATTATCCGCATCGCGCCAGGTCTTGGTAGCGGCCGCGAGTTGATCGGTGAGCACGTGGCATTGCGGACACTCCTGCAGGTGCTGGGCCAAAATAGCCGCATCCGCGGCACCGAGTGGGGTGTCGCGGGCGGCGAGAATTTGGGTTTCAGCATCGCGGCAGTTCATCTTGATCCAAGGAGTAGCTTACCACCGAGTGCGGCTCGAGACCCAGACTTTTTGTTGGCGATAGGTCCAGAAGCCCCGCTCGTAGTGACGGATGCGGCGACCGCAGTTATCGTAGTGGTAGGAGGTCTGGGAGGGGACCCATACTTTGACGCTGCGGTAGGTCCAGTGGCCGCCGGAGTTATTCCGACTGCGGGAGGAGCGGCAGGTATCACACCCGCAGCTCGAACCGTGTTTGCGACTGTAGCCGTTGTTACTGCGCTGGTTGCGGTCGTTGTAACGGCTCGATTCGTAGTGATGGTCGTTATCGAGAGCGTCGTTGACGACGGCACCGAGGATGACGCCGCCCAGCAAGCCGCCCAGGATGGCCGCTTCTTTGTCGCCCAGGGCTGAGGCAGAGCGAGGGGTGAAGGTAAAAGAGGCAACGAGGGTAAGAGCAATTAGGATATTTTTCATTTGGATCTCCGGGTTAATGTTCATCCGTTGGGACGAAGCTCCCGGAGCCCGTATTCAAAATATTTCGTATTTTTATTCGGCGATTACGATTAGGGCGTAGACGGAGTTGTCGTCGTGGGTGGGGCCACCCAGCACCGCAGGGACACCGGGGCGCAATACGAGGCCGGTTCGCATGAAGGTGTGCGATCCGCCTTTCCAGTTCAGCTGCACGCGAATGCGGTCGTCTTGGGAAGATTCGGTGGTGAAGTGCAGGACTTGATTCTGCCCGACGGAGATTTTGCCTTCGCCGGGGATGCTGGCGCGCCCGCTTCCACTACCGAGTTGTTGGAAGCTCTCGAATCGCAGGATGCGACGCAGGGTGGATTCATACTTGGAGAGGCTGCGGTCGGTTTTGCCGGGGTCTTTGGAGGCAGAGACCAGAATGGCGCGCACGGTAACCTGGCCTGCTTCAGCGGCGAGTAGAGCGGGAGAACTTGCAGCCAGTAGGAGGGCGCAAGTGAGGAGAATTCGGTGGATTAATCGCATGGCGTTTCGCGTAGTTTTTGGGCGAGCAGACGGCGGGCATGAAAAAGACGAGACATCACGGTGCCGCGGCGACAGCCGAGGGACTGAGCGATCTCGTCGTAGGTTAGACCTTGTATCTCGCGTAAGGCGAGCACGGCTCTTTGTTTGGGAGGGAGGGAAGCGAGCAACTGATCGAAGCGTGCAAGGCGTTCGGACTGTTCGAGTTGCTCGGGGGCGGTGGGCCGCTCATCGGCAGGTTCAAAAGCGGGCGGGGCGTCAGGATTGTCGTCGGGACGGGCAAAGGGGAGGAATCGATCAAACCAGCGTTGGCGTTTTCGCAGGTGGTCGACGGCCCGGCGCACCGCGATGGGGTGCAACCAGGTGGTGAACTTCGATTCACCCCGGAATTTCCCGATCTGTTGCCAAGCTTTTACCCAAATCTCTTGGCAAAGATCACGGGCATCATGTTCGTTGCGGACGATGGCTAGCACAGTGCGAAAGACTGCTTCGTAGTGAGTCTGCATGAGCTCACTAAACGCGTCTTCGTCTCCGCGGCGGGCAGCTTCAATCCTGCGGTACTCGAGAGCGGCCTCCGACGGTTCCTCCATGTGATCAGGAAAGATCAGCGCCGAAAGGGACCGCGGCGGTAACGGTAATCATCGTAGGGCAAGTTGCCCTTCATGGTTCCGAAGGAAATGACGGCGTTAAACCGACCCTTGGGATCACTGATTACCGTGGTGGCAGATCCGCCGTAGAAAGAACCAGCGCTGCTGGTGCCGACGGTCATCGTGACTGAGCCATGGACTTCGAGGAGCGGACCTTTGCCGCGGAATTCGGCATTATCGCCTCGACGGGTGGATCGGGGACCCCGGCCGTCGCCACGATAAACGTAGGAAACGGGTTGGTCGGCGAGGAAACCGGTAATGTGTTCGTCGAGGCGAACGCGTTGACCGTCACTCATGCGTTCGATGCCGGTAGCTACGAGTTCTGCATCCGTGCGTCGTTCACTAAATCCTCCCGCGAAGCCGTTGACTCCACCCGCTCTAGCGGAGCTGACCTCATAGGCAATGAGGTTTTCCAGATTAGCTTGTTCCAGCTTGGAAAGCTCATGCACTCCGGTCGTGAGGGTCTCGATCTGGGCAAGTTTGGAGATGAAATACCCCTCGATTTCAGCATTTTCGGTCGCGGCGGCAGGCTCTTCTTCGGCCAGCAACAACCCCGGGAAAATCATGACCAAGCAGCAGGCGCGAATTCGTGAGGTTAAAGCGGACATGAGGGGTGAGAGGCGAGAGCGGCTGATTTGTTCCGCCGGAGTGAACTCGGGCAGGTTGCATTCTAGCCAAACTACAATCAAGCGTCTTCGATAGTGAGGGGCTGGTCGAGTTTGGTGGGAATGGGCAGGGTGATTTGCACGAACCAAGTCTTCTTGCGGGTCACTTCTTGCTTCCAGCTGCCACCGAGCTCTCCGACGCGTTGACCGACGTTGTTGAGGCCGTTGCCTGCCTCGGCTGCGGTCCGCTGCTTCAGGCCATCGTTTTCGGAAATGAGGATTAGGGAGTCGTGGGTGCGTTCGATGACGAAGGTGATGAATTGGGGCTGCGAGTGCCGGCCGATATTGCTCACCAGTTCGCGGATCAAGTAGAGCAACTGGATCTGAGTCGCGCGGGAGCACCCTTCGAAAGCGTCGGGCGAAACTCTGAATGTGGCGGCCTCAGCCGCCAAGTTTTGGAGGTGTTTCTCGAATCGAGGTAAGGTGGATGCGAGTCCTTGGTCTCGGAGTTCTTCCGGTTCAATATCGAGGAGGAGATTTCGTAAATCTTTGGAGCATTCTTCTAATATATCCCGAATGCCCCCGAGGTCTTCCGCGGAAGGTGGAGCGTCTTTTTTGGTGGCCGAGTGCATCACGCCTAGTTTCAGGCGAGCGGCATAGAGCGATTGCATGGGACCGTCATGGAGGTTGGATGCGAGCCGGAGTCGTAGGGCTTCGTTGGTCGTATGATCGCCGTTAGTTGTTGTCGGGATGTTGCTGCGGCGTCGGATTTCTTCCTGAAGCATACGGCCCCGTCGAAATTGCGAAGAGATCAATCGCGCGATTTCGCCGAAGTCCGATTTAGTCACGAGGAGATGGCTCAGGTGGACCGGGTCTCTCGTATCCAAACTTCGGATGATTCGACCCAAGGGTTGCACGATGGTGAGTCCCAGAATGCTTCCGACCCCAATGAGGAGCAGGGTGAAGACCACTCCACCCCAGATCAGATTCCGGTGAAGGGTGTCGTTGAGTTTCTCGATAGCGGGAGCCGAAAACGTTCCGCGAATCGTCGCGATCACCTCACCGTTGATGCCGAGGATGGGGTGATGAAATGTCAGCGCTGAAAAAATGAGCTCATCGGACGCGAGTTCGGTCAGGTTTAGCGCAGCTGGAAGGACTTCCAGCTGGGTGCGGGTGAGCAGTCCCAACTTCGCGAGAAACTCTTGATCCCAATGGTGGCCGATAAATGAGTAGCCGACGACCGGAGTCTCGTTGCGCCAGAAATTCGGATCCTGAATGGCGGCGCCAAATATCTCCCATAGTTCGCCATCCAAATTGATGAAGTAAGAGAACTCGTAGTTATCCGCGATCAGTTGATGGAGCAGTTCAAGCTCGTTAACTGGAAGAGGTCGGGAACGATATTCGGCGTCGGCCTGGTGAATGACATTTAGGTCTGGGGTGGTGACCCATACCGTGTCGCCACCTGCCAGTGTCCCCCCCCCATCATATCGATGTTTTCCGATGCCCAATCGGTATCAGGCTCGGCCACGAAGTTCACGGCCTCGTCCCACCATGAGAAACTGGCCACCGAGGTCTTCAGTTCAGTGCCCTGCAGTTTGATGGAACTATCGAGGAAGTGACTGTATTCCGCTCGCCGCTCTTCGAGCATGCCCTCAATGGCACGGTTGTTGGCGCGGTAAAGCTGATCACCGGCAAACAGTCCGATCAAAAACAGCCCTGATAAGATCAGGATGAATCGAAGTAGAATACTCAATTTTTAGAAAATGATGCGTCTCATGTGGATCGCTCAAGACTGGGTGGTTTGTCGTTTAGCCGCAGATCGGGCCGTCAGGAAAACGGCTGCCATCCATCCGCCGATCCAGATGAGGGCATAGAATTCGCGACCCAGCACGACCAGTTCATTGGTCATGTGCCATTCCTGAGTTAGATCCAGGAAGCGCACGCGCCATGCCCCGAGTTGGATATATTTGATCTCCCAAAGCAGCACGATCGCGAAAACTATACCTGAGAGAATCTTGGCGTAGGGAAGCTTGTTGAGCGCGGCCAACCCCGCCGTAATTGCCGCTGCCAGATAGATTAAGATCCAAACTAAAGGATTGGGGTCATTAAATTGAATCAGGACGGACAGAGTGAAAATCGCGGCCATGATTCCGTGGGTAATACGCAGCGGAAGAGACATTCAGCGATTAGGACGGTCGAGCGAAAGAAAGCAAGGGAACCGATGGCCCCAATTTTGAGTCTAGGGTAACGCCCCGAGATCAAAATTATTATAGAAATTCTTACAATAAAATCAGTTAACGCAGTGTCAGACGACTCTCACTCTTCTCCCCAGAGCCAGCCAGATTCTTCTGATGAGCCTTCCTCGTCTGTTGGGACATCTCTGATGGAGCGCGCCCTGCGTGATCTCGCGGCGTTGGGGGAGGGGTCATTGACGTTGAAAGAGCTGGGTCGGGAGATTGATCAAATTCTCCGGCGGGTCATGTATTTGCCCAATCTCTTCATCTGCTTGATCGACGAGGAGCCGCCCCGGATTCGATTCGTTTACTGTCGGGATGAACATGATCGGCACGTCGACCGGCCGATCGATGGCAAGGGATTTACGGACAAAGTCTACCTGACCAGGAAATCGCTTTTAATCCAACGAACCCAATCCAACGAAATGTTGCAGGCCGGTCAGTTGGTGAACCACGGGGTGCCGAGTTTGGTGTGGTTGGGTGTGCCGCTTTTGTCGGGCGAACGAATCCTCGGTGTCATGGCGGCTCAGGATTATGAGGATGCGAAAAACCTGAGGGCTGAGCATGAAGAGAAGTTCATGGCGGTAGCAGCATTGATCGCGGGATTGGTGGAGCGATCGGCCCGGTGGACGGATCGGCGGGGCCAGATTCAAAACGAGCAAGAACGCCGCCGCCAGATCAAGGCACTGTTTGCTACCATCGGTCATGAGATCCGATCTCCGCTCTCGGTTATCCAAGGATTCTCGGATTTATTGATCGATGATTTGCGTGATTCTCCCGGTGAGTTGACCGCCCAACGCATCGCCAAAGCGGCGCTCGAACTTTCAGACGCCACCGATCGTTTGCTTGATTATACGTCAGCTGAATCAGGAGCCGCTGATACGACTCCGGTTTCGACAGATTTGAGGGCATGGAGCATCAGTTACGAAACGTGGGCTAAGACGGCAGCGAGCTTCGTAGGCGTCGAAGTCGAAGCGATGATGACGGTGGGAAACCCAATCTCGGTGCGGCTGGATGCGGAGCGATTGCGTCAACTGTTACAGCACCTGATGCGCATCGCCTTTCACCTCAAAGGGGTGGCAAAGGTGCGTTGGGGTTTACGCGAGCAACCGGTTTATACCATTCCTCACGAATTACTCCGGTTGGCTTTTTACATCGAGGCCCAACCAACCGATCTAGACCAGGCCCCCACGCGAGGGGAATCTCTCCAACTTGCGCCCGTCGATCTCGCCGATGGTCGCACGTATGACGGCACGACCGTGAGCTTAGCCATCGCGGAACGTTTTGCCGAAATGTTGGGGGCGGAGATCACAGTAAGTGCGGGCTTCGATACTCCGTGGCGAGCGACCGTGGTGTTGACTGCGCCCGTGGTGCTGACGCCGGGGGACGACAAAGGTGAAGCGGCGACGTCGATCATGCGCGCCAAGCTTCAGCAGCAATCTCAACGCGTGGTCGTAGTCACCTCCGACGAAGATTCGCGAACGCAGATCCTGCAGTATTTCGAGGAAGCCGTGGGAGCTTCGCCTCACGTGGTGTCGCGTGTTGCCGAGCTTACAGACTTATTGCGCACCGAGCCGATCGGCGTCGTTATCGCATTGGATGAATCTGGTGCCAGTCGGGTATCAGAGGTTCACCGCGCCCTGCAGAATCGAGCAGACAATTTCGTGAAACCTTATGTGATCGCGGTCAGTCACGATCAGAGCCCGGACGGAGTGGAACGATTGCTCGACGACGGCGCCGATGCCTACGTGCCCTGTCCACTCAATGTTTCTGCGTTGATCGTCGTGTTATCCGAAGCGTGGTTGGAATACGAACGCCGGTCCGAATAGATCGAAGATTGAGCGTCGGGCGAGATCTACGATGCGAGTCGGCACACGTAGACCGTGCTGTGCGAATCTTTGTGTAGAAACGGATTCGCAAAGGCGACGACTTCGGTTGTTACCTCGGCGAAGACGGCGCGAAGGTTCTGCAGAAATTTCTCTTCCGGTGGATCGTCCGACCACAGGCCAAATATGCCCCCAGGGTGGAGCAAACGGGAAAACTCTCGCAGGCCGGTTTCGCTGTAAAATTCGGAGTGCCGGGGATGGAGTAAATGGTCGGGTGAGTGGTCGATATCTAGCAGGATGGCGTGGAATTTCCGATTCGGTTGATCCGGATCGTATCCGGAGCCATCGTTGGCTGATAGGGCGAAGAAGTCACCGTGCACAAATCGACAGCGAGGGTCACCCGTGAGTTTGGGACCGAGGGGGACGAGACCTTGATTGTGCCAATCAATGACCGGCTGGAGGTAGTCGACGACCAATAGCGAAGCGACACGTTCGTCCTGCAGAGCAGTCCAAGCGGTGTAGCCCAATCCCAGTCCACCTACGACAACATCGGGCGCTGGATCGGTGACTGCGGCCATGCCCATGCGACCCAGCTCTTCCTCCACCTTAGTGAAGAGGGAAGACATCAGGTAATCGTTGCCCAGCTTCACCTCATGGATTTCGCGGTTATCGAGCATCTTGAGGCGTTGACGCCGTAAACTCACGGGACCGAGCGGGGTTTCCTGATAGTCGATTTCTTCGAAGTTGGCAGACATGAGATGAGTTGTTTCTGGTATTCCCGGCGGGAATCGAACCCACATCCAGTGTTTAGGAAACACTTGTTCTATCCGTTGAACTACGGGAACCTAGAAAAGCGATTGGTTTGGCGGGCTGGTGACGGAGTCGCAAGCCCGATCGAATTCGGGATTTTAGTGAAACTTGTCCGGCGATAGGGCGTCCTATTCCATACCCTGCAGCGCTTTCTCGACATCGCTCCTGCAGCGGTCTTATTCGAATACGTCATGATTTTACCAATTTCTTCATCGCCCCGCTCCCAAACTCGCGGCTTCACGTTACTTGAAATCATGGTCGTGCTCGCTATCCTGGGCCTGTTGGTGGCGGTGCTAGTTCGTAATGTCGGGGGTGACCTTGATCGCGGTCAGGAGCAGGCAGCATCACTTTTTGTCAAAACCACCCTCGAGAGTCCGCTCACCGGCTTTCGGATCGATACCGGAAATTACCCGACCACCGCCCAAGGATTGGACGCCTTAGTGACGGAGCCACAAGGAGCACGGGGTTGGAGAGGTCCGTATCTCGACAAGCTCCCGAGGGATCCTTGGCAGCAATCTTACGAGTATCGGTATCCCGGCACTCACAATAAAAACAAATTCGACCTGTTTTCCAAAGGCCGTGACCAAACGGCCGGCACGGACGACGACGTCGGCAACTGGTAAACGTCGCCGATTGGCGGTCATATGAATTTTTACCGCCGACTCTTGCTAGACTCGACTCGTGGAAGAGGTGGGTCCGGATTCACCCTGATCGAGATTGTGGTGGTAATTGCGCTGATGGGAGTGCTGGCCACGGTACTTGCGGTGGGGGCATCCCGATTGATGGTGGATCGGGAAGAATCACCGGAAGACATGTTCTGGTTTGCGGTGGGCGAAGCGCGTAAGTTTGCCCTCCAGCATGAGATCGATGTAACGCTGAGTTTCGATAATGATGAACAGGTTTTTATAGCCGCGACTGATTTGGGGACCAGAGAGGTCCCACTGCCTTCGCAACAGCCGATCACCCTGGACTTCCTCGGAGTGACGGCGGGCGAACAAACGATTCTGATCGGAGGTTCACTGGTGGAGGCGAACCTGTTGAGTGCGGTGAAGTTTTTCCGAGATGGCACGTGTTCGCCGTTTCGAGCCCGACTAGATATTGAAGGTAAACAACCCTTGGTTTTGGAAATAGATCCGTGGACCTGTGCGCCGATTTTACGGGATGAGGAGAGGCGATTCTGATATGCGTAACCGGGCGTTCACGATCATCGAAGTGTTAGCGGCGTTAGCGATATTCGCGACGGCCGCGATTGTGTTGGGGGCCGCTTACGTCAACGTGCTGAACGGCTACGCTCACGCCGAACGCGCTACGAAGGTTGATGCGGACTTGCGGTTCGCGCGGGAGATATTGTTTCGCCAACCGGATCTGGATTTAGTCGAGGAGGGGGACGAGTTTGAATCGGCTGATGGCCGCCGCGTGATCTGGCGAGCGATTGTTGAACCCACATTGGTGGCCGACTTGTTTGAGGTGGAATTTGAGGTAGAGTTGATCGATGAAAATACCGGCGAAGGTGAAACGGTGACCGAGCGATTTCGGCTCCTGCGTCCGACTTGGTCCGAGGATAATGATCGCGATCAATTACGCCAAGAGGCGCGCGATAATCTCACGCAGTATTTGGAGGGCTATCGCGGCAACCGATGAAACGTGTGATTCCCAGTTCACGACGTGGTTTCACCATGATCGAATTGATCGTGGCGATGGTGCTGATCGCCGGGGTGATGATCGGCCTTAATACGTTTATTTTTTCCATGTCCGAGTTGTGGGGCCGAGGACGGGAGTATCGGCTGTTTGACCAACATGCGCGGTCGCTGACTCGTTTTTTGGAGGGTGAACTACGCCAGGCGGCACTCCCACCCCGGGTGGCCAAAGATGTCGCGGCGGTTGAGGCTCGAGAGGTCGAAGTGGATTTTGGTCGTCGCGAGGATCTGCTGGTTTTTGGACTGCGGGAGGGGAGTCGAATTTTGCAGTGGCCGGAGCGACCCTTGCCTGACGTGTGGGCCGCACTGGAGGTAAAGCGCGGCGAAGGGCTCATCCTCTATTGGCAGTCCGCTTTGGAGGAGGAGTTTAATACCGATCCTCCGCGTGAGATGGTATTGTCGCAGCTGGTGACAGCGATGCGCTACGAGTATTTCGAGGCTGATTTTGGACAGTGGGAAATCGAGAACCGATTGCGCACGGGTGATGATGGGGAACTCGAAACGCCCGGTCGAATTCGTCTCACGTTTACCTATCGTGAACAAGAGGTGCAGACGATTGTGCCTTTGACCATTTTTGGCGAAGGGTTGCCGCCGTTTTAAGATGAGAGGACTTGCGCATAATTCTCTTCAGAGTGGTCCGCGTCGTGAGCGTGCGACGGTGCTCGTGATCGTATTGGTCACGTTGTTATTCGCGACGACGGCACTTTTTCTCTTCATCGAAAAAGCGAGCACGGACCTCATTGTGCATGTGCGCGATAGTGATCGAGTCCGGCTGAGACAGGAGGCGTATTCGGCGTTGGAGACGACGCTGGCGGTGTTGGTTGATTTTCAAGAAGTATTGGGTGGATTACATAGTCCGGCGGAGGGCTGGGCTGAACCGCTAGAATGGGGTGATTATGAACCGGCCGAAGGTCGCGAGGTGAAAGTGACGTTTGAGGATGAGAGCGGCCGGCTTCCCTTTGGCACGCTGGATTTTCAAATGTGGGTGCGGCTCTTCGAATCGTGGGGAGTGCGTGAGTTCGATGCCGAAGGTTGGGCGGATGCGCTGCTGGGCTGGTCTCAGGAAGACTACGTTGCCAACACGTTCGATGCCCCAAGCCTAGAAGACTATGAGCGCGACCCACTAGGTTTTGCGCCGCCTGCCCGGCAACCCCACTCCTGGGACGAATTGCGAGCGATCGATCTGATTCGAGATGAGTTTTTCGACGAGACGGGACGGCCCAACGAATACTATCAACGGATGGAAGAGTCGGTGACGTTGCTGAAATACAATACGCCCAATATCAATGCGGCATCTGCGGGGGCTCTGGCCGCTCTGGGGCAATACGATGATACTCAGCAGGATTTGTTGAGGGACTATTTGGGTGGATCCGGAGTTCATCGTAGCAACGGGCCGGGCTTCTTCACCGATGCCAATGAAGTGGCGACGATCCTCGGCGATCAGGGGGGTGCCGGTGGTTTCGGGGCGAATATCCAGGCGTTGCGAATCAATGTTGAGGTCACTCAAGGCGTCTCGACCTATCTGCTCAGCGTCGTGGTAGCTCCGCCGGGTGGCGCTACCTCAAACGCCACGGATCCGATCCCGGAACGCGAGTCGCTCAATGGGCAGACTGAAGATGAACCTGAGACCCGTGAGCCGACGATCTCGGCGGCTGCGATGGCTATCACAGGACCGGGTGGTGATGACGAACTTCCTGAATCTATCGAGTATCCCTTTACACTTCTCTCGATCCAAGAGAAGGATGCTGCAGACCGAACCACACCTTTGGCCCAATCGACCGAGCCTTAATAATGCCCAAACTTACCCTAAAACTCCCGGTGCTACAGACCCGCACTCGTGAAGTCGCGATCCTACCGGATCATCGTTTCTTCATGCGCTCGGTTGCATTGACGGATGAGGCCGAGGCGGGACCGATAGCAGATCAGATCGAACTCGCCTTGGAAGGTATGGCTCCGTTTCCCCTCAGCCAGACGCTGTGGGCCTACTGGACGAAACCCGGTTGCGATCACGCGATGGTCTTCGCTGCTTACCAAAAGCGATTTACCGCGGAGGAGATGGAAGCCTGGAGTGAGGCGGAATGGGTGACTCCCAGATTGAGCACGTTGCTCATCGAAGAGAATCCGTCAGCGGCGACGACGTATATTTTGACGGCTGAAGATGGCCTGACCGCGGTGCACTTTGGCGATGCTTCGGGCGTGCCGACCCAAATCCGGGCGGTGGCGCTCTCGCCCGAGGTTTCCGATCAAGAAATCGCGACCGTTCGCGAAGAGCTCATTCGGGCCTGTGGAGGTAGCACCACGGTGCGTGATCTCGAGGCCACCGAAGTCGAAGCCGGCCAACCGGGAACCGACGAACTTTTGATCAAGCGGGCAGGGGAAGATACCGCTGTAAGCCTCGATTTGGCCCAGGCGCTCGACGTGCGCGATCAAGCAGAACTGACCGGCCGCCGTCGTGCTCGCGTGCGTGATTCATGGCTCTGGCGCGGTTTGGTGGCAGCTCTGGTCACGCTGTTATTTGCTGGTTTGGCTGAACTTTCCTTGTGGGGAGCCAGTTTCTGGCAGGACGCGTTGCATCAGCAGGTCCAAGTCCAGTCGCCAGTCGTCAGCGAGATTGAAACGGCCGATCGGCTCGCAACTCGGATTGAGGAGTTGCACACGAAGCGTCTGCGACCATTCGAGATGATCGCCATCGCCGATGGCCCCCGTCCGGAGACGATAATATTTCTACGCACAGAGGCCACAGGCCTCTACACGCTCGAAATTGAAGCTGAGACCAATGACATCCAATCGATCGACAACTACGTATCTGCCCTCAGGGACTTGGCCGGCATTGAAAGCGTGGATCCACCCGACCTAGATACCCGCGGATCGCAATCGACGATACGATTATTAGTGCGATTTACCTCCGATGCGTTTGATACCAATTCCGAAGCGGAGGAATCCTCATGAAGGCTTGGTTCATCAGTCGCGTAGCCCGTGAAAAACTCCTATTGTTGCTCTTTGCCGTTGCCGCCGCGGTGCTCTGGGTATCCGGCCTGTGGGAGCGCGGACGTTCGGTGGTGGTCGACGTGCGGGAGACCCGTTCGGTTTTAGACACTCAGAAACAGTGGCTTTCGGCGAAGAGTCGGATCGAAAAAGAGGCGGCAGACGCCGTGGCAAATCTGGATGGTTCACGGACCTTCAATCGCCTTCGATTGTCTGCCGAACTGAGCACCCTCGCGAAGGAAGCTGGGATCGACCAAAATCTGCGCAGCGAGGCTCAGCCCACGCAACAAACGGCCCAATTTTCCATCCATACCGTATCATTGACCCTAAGCCGGGTGCATTGGGAAAATAATCTGTTGCCGTTTTACGCGGAGCTCTCGAAACGCGCTCCTTACATCAGTATTGAGAGTTTTTCGCTCGGATCGGTGCGAAATAACCCGGCCGAGTTAAACGCGCGTCTGACTGTTTCGTCGGTCGAAATCGCTGAGTCCCCCTAGTTTCGCGCCCTGATCAGGGTTGCTAGGACTGATTTTACTGGAACCATACAAACGTCTTGCGACTCTTTGATGAGTCGCCGTCGAGTTTTCCATGTATCGACGGTGATTCGCTCCCCACCTCTTTTATCAGAAAAGACCCTATGTCCCTGTTTACCCGCGTCTCTCTGCGCCTTCCTCGGCACAGCCGAATCTTGCTTTGGAGCCTCGTGCTTTGGATGGCTTCCCCTCAGCGGGACGCGCGAGCGGAGTCCACCCTCCACTACAAATTCCAATCATGGCAGGAGGAGGATGGTCGCGTGCGGGTTGATGCTCATTACGCGGAGGCCGAGCACACGTGGGCTACGGGTGATAAACTTCGCTTGGTCGGGTTGATAGACACGATTACTGGCGCGACCCCGTCGGGTCAGCCACCTCCTGATGGGAGCGACCAAGTGCCATTGTCCCGCCTCGAAGATCTCCGCGAAGCCTACCAAATCGAATATTCTCACCCCTTCGAGCAGGCGGCCATCGCGGTGGGCTACGGCAACAGCAAGGAAAGCGACTACCTCTCAGACGTCTGGTCGTTGAACGGCCAACTTTTTTTCAACCAAAAGGACACGACGCTCTTGATGGGATATGCCGAGGCCAACGATGACGTCACAGCGGCCTTTCTTAGCCGTCCGCGGGAAAAGAAAGTGCAGGATGCGATCATCGGCCTGACTCAGGTCCTTTCACCCCGCACTTCGGTCACCGCCAACCTGACTTACGGCAAGCAACGCGGTTACCTCTCCGATCCCTACAAGATCGTGGAGAAGGCCACCGAGATTTTACCAGGATTTTCGCTTAACCTCACCTTCCCCGAGAATCGCCCAAGTTCGAAAGAGAAGCTGATCGGTTTCTTCAGCGTTAATCATGCGATCGAACCGCTTAATGCCGCCATCGAGTCTTCTTTCCGTCTGTTGGATGATAATTGGGGCATCACGAGTCAGACCTTCGAGTTTGCTTGGTATCAGCGTTTCGGTGAAAAACTGATCATTCGTCCTGCGGTGCGTTACTATCGCCAATCCGCCGCTGATTTTTACGCCGTCGATTTGGATAATTCCCCCATCGTGCCGCCGAGTGAATCGACCGGCCGCGCTCCTTATTATTCGTCCGACTATCGACTCTCGAACATGGAAACGTGGATGCTCGGGGTGAAGGCCGTTTGGGACATCAACGAACACGTGTCCGTCGATGCGACCCTAGAGAAGTATATCATGAACGGCCGGGATAGCATCACGTCGTCCAGCGCTTACGTAGACGCCAATGTAATCACGGTCGGAATTCGCTTATGGCTCTGATTCAGGACAGTCATGCGGCATTGAACCAATCGAACGGGGGGAAACCCGCGGCGACGGATTTCGCGCCCTTGCGCCGGATTGATTTCCACGCGATGGGCACGCGTTGTCTGATTCAATTTGCGATGAGTGATGCGGCGGTCGCGACCCGTTTCGATCAGGCGGTGAGGGCGTGGGTGCAAAACTACGAAGCCCGCTACACCCGATTCCGTGACGACAGTATCATCGGTAAAATCAATCGTGCCGCCGGCAATGGCGAATGGGTGGTGATCGACGAGGAAATGGAGCGGATGCTGGAGATGTGCGGCACGGTGCACTTCATGACCCAAGGTATTGTCGATGTGACGGCGGGACCGCTCGCCAAGCTCTGGGATTATCACATTGAGCATCCGCGTTTGCCGACCGAAGCGGAAGTAGCCCTGGCCTGTGAATTGGTCGGTTGGTCCAAGGTTGAACGCGAACCAGGCCGGGTGCGGTTACCGCAAACGGGCATGTCGCTCGACCTCGGGGGATGGGGCAAGGAGTTCGCCGTCGATATGGCCGTGCAGATGGCCACTGAACATGGCATCGAAAAGATTTTGGTAGATTTCGGACACGACATTCGAGTCGTCGGCACCCCACCGGACCGTCCGGCTTGGCACATTGGTTTGGAGGATCCCAATGAGCCGGGTAAGCTGTGGGGGAGTATCGGTGCCGTGAATACGTCAGTGGCGAGCTCGGGGAATTACCAGCGCGGCTTCGTTATCGATGGGCAACGTTACGGGCACATCATCGATCCGCGGTCGGGTCGTCCCACCACCAATGGCCTGCAGCAGGTCACCGTGGTCGCACCGTCTTGTATACAAGCCGGCATGTTAGCGACCGCCGCTTTTGTGATGGGGCCGGAAAATGGCCTCGATTTTATTCAATCAACTCCCGGGGCCGAAGGCTGCATGGTCTCGACGGGAGCCAAACACCAAACCCGAGGATTTTTCCATTATGTGGTCAGCTAAACTAAAATCCATTTTGACGGTAATTGCCGTCGCTTTAGCTCTAATGGTCACCGCAGCGCGGGCACTCGAACCCGGTGATCCGTTGCCAGATTGGGCGAGCTTTGAGCTCGAAGGGGAGGTCCCCAATCTCGACGGCAAGGTCGTGATGATCGACGTATGGGCCTCGTGGTGCGCTCCGTGCAAAGCTTCGTTCCCTGCCTACGGGGAATTGCAGCAGGAGTGGGCCGAGCAGGGGTTTGTGATCCTGGGCGTAAGCGTGGATCGTAAGTCCAAGGACTACGCCCGCTCTCTTAAGCAGACACCTCCGGGCTTCGCGACGGTGAGGGATGTGACGCAGAAGCTGGCGGCGAAACTCAGTCCGCCGGCGATGCCGACGAGTTATATTTTTGGTCGCGATGGTAAGCTGCGGAAAGTCCATAAGGGCTATCGTGGTGATCGCACGGTGGAGCTCTTGCGCTCCGAAATTGAACCCCTCCTTGCTGAGACCCGATGATGAAACGAAAACTATTATCTCTTCTATCTACGGTGGGCGCTGCCCTCGTTTTCTCGGGTTGCCAAAACGTGGAACCTTGGGAGAAAGGGTTACTCGCCGACTACACCATGCGAGCTGATCGTGACGCGATGCATGATACGATGTCCGAACATATTTACTTTTCTCGTGAAGCCTCCTCCGGCGGTCGCGGAGTCGGTGCCTCCGGCTGCGGCTGTAACTAATTTAACCCACCACATACCCTCCCTGACATGAACACCTTCACCACGGCCTATTTCCGCCTTCGTTGGCTCCATCTTCCCGCCGCATTACTTATGGTTTTGCTGCAACGCCTGCCGATGTTGCGGGCGATCGTTACCACTGAATTTGTCGTCAGTTCGGGTGTGGGTAGCGTCTTGAAAGGTGTGCTGGCCGGCAGTGCCGCGCTGGGCGCTGTGCAAACGGTCGCGGGTGCCACCGAGCTTGATGCCGGAACAGGCGGTAATCCCGGATCTGCCACGGTGGGAGTTGCCTTCACTGGAGGATTTGCCGTCGTAGGTGCCCCGGCCGTTCCAGCTTCATATGAGATCACCGGTGACATTCCCCCCGGACTTACCGTCACCAATATTAGCGGTGATCAAGTGAATGGGTCGACCGTGACGATAACGGGCACGCCGACCGAAGCGGGTTCATTCGCCATGCGAATTCGCGCATGGAAAGGACCGAATAAAACGCTGAACGGTGGCCAGCCTACGTTTAATTATGTTATCAATATAGCCGCAGGCGGGGGCAGCGCACCGGCGATCTCGAATCAGCCGGATACATTGTCGGTGGCGACAGGCGGTTCGGCCTCATTTTCGGTGAGTGCTTCGGGTGATCCGACCCCTACCTTTCAGTGGCGCAAGGACGGCACCAACATCACCGGCGCCACGAGTTCGACGTTCTCGATTGCGACGGTCGCAGCCTCCGATGCCGGGGACTATACAGTCGTAGTTACGAATGCCTCCGGCAGCGATACCAGCACGGCGGCGACACTGACCGTTACGGCGGCTGCTACCGTGACGATTGGGACTCAACCCGTGTCAATCAACCCCGTCGTTGGCGGCACGGCATCGCTGTCGGTTATTGCGACATCCTCCGGTAGTTTGAGTTACCAATGGTTCCGTTTTAAGCGAGGGGAAGGGCTACGATCTCTCTCCGGTGAAACGGGGGCATCATTGGTTATTAATCCGGTAGCTACCTCGGACATGGGATTCTATTTCGCCCGCATCACCGGCGGCACGACGACGGTTGATTCGGCATACGCGATTCTAACCGTGCCGGGCGGCTCCAGTCGTCTAGCCAATCTCTCGACTCGTGGGAATGTGCCGGCTGGCGGTGAGTTGACGCCAGGATTTGTCCTGCGTGGAGACGGAACGAAGAATCTCGTGATTCGAGCGGTGGGGCCTGAGTTGGCTGACTTCGGTGTTTCCGGGGCGATGGCGGATCCCACCTTGGGTCTGGTGCCGCTCGGTGGTTCGACGCCTCAGTTAACCAACGACAACTGGGAGGATTCGAGCAACTCAGCGTCGCTGGTCACGACCAGTGCAACTCTCGGTGCTTTCCCGTTAGATTCCGGGTCGCTTGATGCTGCCGTGCTCACTTCCGTGTCGTTGCCCAATTCGCAGGGAAGTAAGGGATTTACGGTCCAAATCAAGTCTACGTCGGGCGCGGCGGGAATCATCTTGGCGGAAGTTTATGATCCCGATGCTGCCGGCACTTCCGCTCAGCTCACCAATATCTCGGCGCGCGGATTCAGTGGCTTAGGTGCCGACGTGCTCGCCCCCGGATTTGTAATCGATGGTGACGGGGCCATGACGATGTTGATTCGAGTGGTCGGTCCGACTCTGGGTAACTTTGGAGTATCTGGCACGATGGTAGATCCTCGATTGGAAGTTATCCCGGGTGGTCAAACATTTGTGGTGGCGAACAATGACAACTGGGGCGGCACCGCTGCCCTCAAAGCTGCCTTCGCTACGACGGGTGCATTCTCCTTCGCGGATGATGGTTCACTCGATGCTGTCGTGGTGGTGAGACTACCGCCCGGACCTTACACCGTGCGTCCATCGGGAGCCAACGACGGCACCGGAGTTATCCTAGTCGAAGCCTATGAAGTTATCGATTAGGGGAATGACGGAAAACCAAGTGGGACCGTGACTTTACTTTATCTGAATTTGCGACGGTTTCATCTGCCGGTCGCCCTATTGATCGTGCTCCTCCAACGGGTGCCGCTGTTGCCCACTGCGATCACCGCGGAGTTTGTGCTAGGGACCGGCGTGGGCAGTGTGCTGAAAGGCGTTTTGGCGGGAAGCGCGGTGATGTTGTTGGAACCGCTCCACGCCCAGACCGGCGCGACTCCGGTGAGATTGGATCCAGGTCCTCGTGGTTTGCCCGCGAAAGCCACGGTTGGGGTTCCGTTCGGTGGTGGGTTCGCCATTGTGGGGGCGCCTGCCGGCGCTCAATCTTATGAAATTACCGGGCAAATTCCACCGGGACTAAGCGTGTTAAACTTGAATGGCGATACCGTGAATGGAGTGTCGGTTTCGATTTTAGGAACGCCCACATTGGCTGGTGAATATGTCCTGCAGGCGCGAGCTTGGCGGGGGCTCAATAAGACGCTTGATGGGGGTGGTTTACCATTCGACTACACGATTGAAGTGACCGAAGCACCGGATGCCGCGCCTTCAATTTCGAGTCAACCTGCTTCGCTGACCGTTTTGGATGGCTCGGCGGTAGTATTTTCGGTGACGGCTTTGGCGAACCCCTTGCCCACGTTTCAATGGCGCAAGGATGGCATCAATCTCAATGGAGCGACTGAGGCTACCTTAAATATTTCTTCCGTCACATCCGACGATACCGGGAATTACACGGTGGTGATCAACAATGCTTTGGGCCGGGTGACGAGTGCTCCGGCTACCCTGACGATTGCCGGAGCGGCCATCACGATTACGTCGCCGCCGGCTTCGATCGACGTCGAATCGGGGACGACAGGAATGCTATCGGTGACCGCCTTAGCGGCCACACCGCTTAGATTTCAATGGTTCCGTTATCGAACGGGAGAAGGACTTCGTATCTTGAGTGGTGAGACTCTTCCGACCCTCAATTTGGCGAGTGTGGGGGAGTCGGATATGGGGTTCTATTTTGCTCGAGTCACCGATGGGAACGAAACGGTTGATTCCGAAATCGCTATTGTGACGGTCACCGGTGGATCGAGCCGATTGGCTAATCTTTCGACTCGCGGAAGCGTGCCGGCGGGAGGCGAGCTGACTCCCGGATTTGTCCTGCGAGGTGATGGGTCAAAAAACCTCGTGATCCGCGCCATCGGGCCTGAGTTGGCGGACTTCGGGGTGACTCCAGCGATGGCCGATCCCACGCTTGCGCTGGTGCCATTGGGCGGCTCAACGCCGTCGCTCATCAACGACAACTGGGAAGATGCGGTCAACTCGAACCAACTCGCCTCGACCAGCAGGACTTTGGGGGCATTCCCGTTGGATGGCGAATCGCTCGATGCCGCCGTGCTCACCTCGGTCTCATTGCCAAATGCAGCGGGCAGTAAAGGGTTCACGGTGCAAATCACGTCAAAGAGTGGCGCGGCGGGTATCGCCCTGGCCGAGGTTTACGATCCTGATGGGACAGGGAGCTCGGCTCAGCTCACCAATATTTCAGCCCGGGGATTCAGCGGACTTGGGGCGGATGTGCTCGCGCCGGGATTTGTGATCGATGGAGACGGCGCGAAAACGATGTTGATCCGGGTGGTCGGACCGACGCTCGCAGGTTTTGGGGTGCCGGGCACCATGACCGATCCCCGTTTGGAAGTGATTCCCGGTGGGCAAACGTTTTCCATCGCCAGCAATGATAACTGGGGGGGCACCGCGGCGCTGAAAGCTGCTTTTCAGACGACGGGTGCGTTTGCTTTCCCGGACGACGCTTCACTCGATGCCGTGGTGGTCGTGCGCCTGCCTCCCGGCTCCTACACCGTTCGTCCTGCCGGAGCGGATGACGGCACGGGTGTCATATTGGTCGAGGCCTACGAGGTGTTAACTCCCTGATTCGGGATTTTGGTATAGGCCGCTGAGACGGAGTTATTGCCGCAAAGAGGCGCAAAAAGACCACACGCGTGCCGACTGTTCTCCGCGCGCCTAGTGGCGCCTCGACCCATTAATTAGCGATTTGACAGTTTTGCGCCTCTTTGCGGCTAAAAATTCGTTGGATCGGTGCCCTCCGCAGGACCGCGATTCTTGGGCTCTGAGTGGCTTTATGTCCCGTTTGGTGAAAAACCAGTCTTGGCGAGGGCACCTTTACCGCCAATGATGGTCTTCCTTTTTGTCCATGAAACGGTATCCCCTCCGACTCTTTCTTACTGCAGCGCTATTTGCGACTGTGGCTACTGCCCAAAACCCGGTCACGACCAATGCCATCGGCGCTCAATCCGCTTCGATCGGGGGAGGTGCCGCATCGATTGATCTGCGGTCTCACTTCGGGATGGATGGAGTGAACACTCCGCTCGTGCGTTTTGATACCGTTTTCGGTGAGTTCGATGTGGAGCTGCTGGAAAACGCCGCTCCCAACCACGTGACGAACTTCCTGCGCTACACGGACGCCGAACTTTATGATAACACGATTATCCATCGCACGGCGTCGTTTCTGTCTTCCGCACCTTCGATTACTCAGGGCGGAGCGTTTAAGGCCATCGAGGGGCTCACGCCGATAACCTCATTTGGTGACATCAATTTGGAGTATGAGCTGCCGAACGCCCGGGGGACGATCGCAGCCGCGCGGACCGCCGACATCAATAGCGCGAGTTCACAGTGGTTTTTTAACACCGAAGACAACACCACGACACTTGGCCCCGACAATAATAGCGGTTTCACCGCCTATGGTCGCGTGCTCGGCAACGGCATGGACGTGGTCGACGTGATCGCGAGTATCAACCGGTTCAACCTCGATGGAGGCGTGTTCTCCGAGATTCCGCTCCGTTTCTTCAGCGGCGGCACGGCCACGGTGGCAAACTTGGTCGTGGTCAATACGGTGCGTCGCATCGACATCTACCCCACCAGTGGTGACACGGGTTCAGCCCTAACCTTTACGGCTACCAGCTCGGACCAAACGGTGGTCACGGCCACCATCAATGGCAGCACGCTACAGTTGACGCCGGTATCCACCGGGTCGGCGACTGTCACCGTGCAAGCGGTGGGCGTGGCTGGTTTGGAAGTTACTCAAGAGTTCGCTTATGCCACCGGCGGCTTGGCCGTCACGACTCAACCCGCCTCGACCGACGTGGTTGAGGGAGCGAGTGCCAGCCTAACGGTCTCGGCGGTGTCTGATGCTGCTATCACATACCAGTGGTATCGTCTTCGTTCGGGTGAAACCGCTGGGCAAGCGATTACAGGGGCTACGACCGCCACTTTAAATCTTACCAATGTCGCGGCGAGTGACATGGGTTTCTATTGGGCGGCGCTGACTTCGGGCGGTGGTGTGACCAATTCTAAAATTGCGACCATCACGCTCAGTGGCGGCAGCAGTCGGCTGGCAAATCTTTCGACTCGGGGGCGCATTCCGGCCAATGGCACGCTTACTCCCGGATTCGTCCTGCGGGGCACGGGCACCAAGCCGCTCGTGATTCGAGCCGTGGGCCCGCAGTTGTTGAACTTTGGCGTGCAGAGCGCGCTCACCGATCCGAAGATGGAAATCATTCCGGCCGGCGGATCTGAGGCGATTGCGAGCAACGACAACTGGGGGACTGCCGCCAACGCTGCGACACTCGTCACCACCAGTGCCGCTCTCGGCGCATTCGGTTTAGATAACGGTTCAGCGGATGCCGCTATCCTCACGGACCTGCCGTTGCCGAATACTTCTGGCAGTCGCGGTTACACGGTGCGCATCTCGTCGACCGACAGCACATTGTCCGGTATTGCGTTGGCCGAGGTTTACGATCCTGGGGCCGTCGATGGAGACCTCCAACTCACCAATGTATCCGCTCTCGGCTTCTCCGGACTGGGTGAAGATGTCCTGTCGCCCGGATTTGTGATCGATGGGACCGGGGCGAAGACGATGCTTATTCGGGTGGCGGGACCGTCTCTGGTGAACTTTGGCGTCACAGGAACGATGACCGATCCGAAATTGTCTCTCATTCCAGCCGGCCAATCTATGGCCATTGCGACCAACGACAATTGGAGCGGCACGGCTGCGCTGAAAGCAGCCTTCGCGACCACGGGTGCATTTGAGTTAGATTCCGATGCATCGCTGGACGCGGTGATCTTGGTTCGCTTACCTCCGGGAGCTTACACGGTGAAGCCCGAAGGCGCGGATGGAGGCACTGGCACCATCCTCGTCGAAGCCTACGAAGTGATTGAGTAGGGCGGGGTGGGGTGGGGCGGAGGAACCGCTCACCGATCGTGACCGGTAAGGGGATCAAGTCGGAAAAAGTTTACTCCGTCCTCTCACCAGGACTGCGTAAAACTTTTTGACGACATGACCCCATCGACAACGGCTGCGGTTCAGTCCGGGTAGGGCGTGTTCGCCGAGCGCGCTGTTCCATCACCCCGGCTTCCCGGTTTACTCACATACTGAAGCTGCTGCTCAGCGTGAAGATGGCGCTGACCATCGCGTAGGCGATGAAGCCGACGAAAATAAAGACGCTCATCAACACGCCGCTTGCGATCACCTTGGTGAAGGTATTCAGCTGATTGGAGATCAGTTTCCGGTAGGTGATGGCGGTTTTTTTCAGAGAGGGCACCACGTTGCCGGTATTCTCACCGACCGCCATTTGATCAAGCACGAGATCGGGGAAACAGTGGGTATCGGGCAGGGCCTGAGACAGGGATTCCCCCTCCATAATACGATCAATAGCCGTATCAAAGGCCGCGCGGTGCACGCGGTTTTGCACCTGCTTTTCGGTCATGCGCAAGGCCTCGGCGGTCGTGATGCCATTTTCCAGCAACACGGAAAGTGTCTGACTGAATGAGAGCACGGTTTGGCTTTGCACGAAGGTATTTAGCATCGGAACGCGTAGGCTCCATTGGTCGGTCACCATGCGCCCCGCTTCGCTCACGCGCCAACGCCAGAAACTGATGCCGCCTACGACCGCACCCGCTACGACAAAGAGTCCGTATTTGAGGGCAAAGTCGGAGGTCATCACGAGAAGCTGAGTCGACCATGGTAGCTCGCCGCCGAGCGCATCGAGTAGGCCCTGCAGACGGGGCAGGAGGAAAAACAGGAAGAATAGAATGACGCCCGTAGCCACCACGGTCATGAAGATCGGGTAGGCGAGCGCGTTGCCGAGTTGGCGTCGCAGTTCGCGTTGTTCGGTCAGATGCTCGATAAGCCGTTCGAGCGTGCCGTTGAGGTTACCCGTCGCCTCGCCCGCTTGGATCAGACTGATGGTCGATTCATCGAAAACAGCGGGGAAGTCTTGGAGGGCGTTGGAAAGGTTAGCGCCCTCGCTCAACCGGTCCCAAACCTCGGTATTCAGCCTCTTCAAGGCTGGCTCTTTGATGCGTTGAGAAAGGAGGCGAATCGCCTCACCGGCGGAAAGTCCGCTCGAGGTCAGATCATGCAACGCTTGCAAGAACGGCAGGCGATGTTTACGGACTAATTTGTTTGGTCCATGTGCGCCGGACGAATCGATCGATGGGCCAGAGAAAGGCTTCGTTTTCGGTGTCTTCGTTTTCGTGCCAGTTTTTTTGGCCCGAGTTTTGCTGGCAGCCCGCTCGGTCAGTTTGAGCGGTTTGAGACCTCGGGCTTGCAGCCGGCGCAATGCGTCTTTGCGCGAGGGCGCTTCCAGCTCAGCCGCGACAGCCTGGCCGTTCCGGTCTTTGGCGGTGTAGGCGAAATTAGGCATCGATTAGGATTCGGTCACGGTTACGACGCGGAGCACTTCCTCCATCGTAGTGTAACCGGCGACGATCTTCTCCCAGCCCGATTGGCCGAGGGTGCGCATCCCATGTTTGCGGGCGACTTGACCGAGCGTGCGGGTGCTCTCGCGCTTGAGCACGAGTTCGTGGAGCTCCTCATTGAGGCGGAAAATCTCGAAGATACCGATGCGGCCGCGATAGCCGGTGCCCCGGCAGCGATCACAACCGCACGGTGCTTTGAAGTTGGTGATTTGATGCTCGGGCTTATCTGGGTCGAGACCGAGCACGAGCAGGTTATCCCGGTGCTTGATCGGATTTATATCCTGCACCGTGGCGCACTCGGGACAGAGGCGTCGCACGAGCCGTTGGGCGATCACGAGTTCGATCGATGAGGCGACCAGGAAAGGCTCGATGCCCATGTCGACCAGACGGGTGAAGGCGCCCGGTGCGTCGTTGGTGTGAATGGTGGAGAACACCAAATGACCCGTGAGCGATGCCCGGATGGCGATGTCGGCCGTCTCGCGGTCACGTATCTCACCCACCATGATCACGTCGGGATCTTGCCGCAGCACGTGTCTTAGGGCACTAGCGAAAGTAAGACCGATCTCTGAGCGCACCTGGAGTTGGTTAACGCCGGCGATTTCGTATTCGATGGGATCTTCGATCGTGATGATGCGCAGGTCGGTCGAATTAATTTGGCGCAGGAAGGCGTTCAACGAAGTGGATTTTCCCGAACCGGTCGGCCCCGTGACGAGGATGATGCCGTGGGGGTAGACTAGAACCTCGGAGATGATATCTTGCTCAGTCTTACTCATGCCGAGCTTCTCCATCGAAAACGCCTGCTTCTTTTGATTCAGCAAACGCAGCGAAATCGATTCGGCGTAAATGGTGGGGAAGGTTGAGACGCGGATGTCGAGCACCACGCCAGCGGCCTTAAAATTGATTCGACCATCTTGGGGCAAGCGCTTCTCCGAGATGTTGAGGCGGGCCATGATCTTCACACGGGAGATAATGGCGTCCTGGTAGCGGAGCAGATTTTCCGGCACCGGCACGGGCACGAGCAAACCGTCCACCCGGTAGCGGATGCGGAGTTGCCCTTCTTGCGGTTCGAAATGGATATCCGTCGCTTCGTCGGCGATGGCTTGGGAAATGACTTCAGTGACGAAGCGAACGACCGCAGCGTCTTCATCGACGATATCGGCATCGGCCTCGGCGGCTTCCGGGGAAAGGTAGTCGTCGTCGCCATCATCGAGGGAAGCGGCACCCACGCCAAAGTGTTCGACGATGAGTTGATGGACACGTTCCGCGACGGCCAGATGCCACACGACGGGTCGAGGCGTGAACGTGTGAATCCAGTCCGACATGACGTCATCGGGCAGCCAAGCGGTGGCCAGATGGAGCGGCGTGTCGGCGCCTGGCTCGACGGGTTCGTCTTCGTCTTCATCCTCAGTCGCGGGAGCCGGCTCACCCAAGGCGATCGGGAGGATTTGATATTCGTGGACTAGGCGGGCCGGAAGGAGGCGCAACGAACTGTCATCGGCACGCAGGTCGGAAGCGATGTCTAGACCAGCGTGGTTAGCGATGGCCGTGAGCACATCCTGTTCAGGTTGTTCAAGCACCGTCGCCAAGGTGGCAATGCGTTCGTGACGAGCAGCCTCGAAGACGAGCTGTTGTTGCTCTTCTTCGAGAGAGCCAATCAACGATTCAGGCAGACTATCGGCGGCGAGGAGATCCATGGCGGACGGGGGATGGGATAAACCGGGGAGCTGAATTAATCGATCAATGGTTTGTTATCGAGAACCCGTTTAACATCTTCGGCGTTCGACATCTGCTCAACGCGCTCCATGGCACGAGCATTATCGGTTCCTCCTCCTGGGCTCAGGATGGTGGGGCGAAGGAAGAAAATAAGGTCGGTCTTCTCGATGGATTTCGTGCGCAGTCCAAGCAAATCGCCGATGAAGGGGATCGGCCCAAAGCGGTTAGTTTCCTTGCGGTTGTTTCCGCGCTGCAGGCCACCCATTACGATGATCTCGCCGTCATGCACGTTGATGAACGACTTCATTTCACGTTGGCCGACGATAGGCTGAGAGTTGCCGTCAATCGTCGTGTTTCCGATCACGTCTTCCACGATTTGTTCAATCTCGAGCTGAACGGACCCGTCACTACCGATCAGAGGTTTGACCAGCAGACGGATGCCCACTTGGCGATTATTGACCGTGGTGCGGAAGGCCGTATTCGTTGTATTTGTGCCGCCGGCATCGGGAATGAAACTACCCAGCACCGGGATGTCCTGTCCGACGAAGAATTCCGCTTCTTTATTGTGCGTGGTGACTACCGCGGGGACTTGCAGAAACTCGGCGTTGTTCTTGCGCGGAGTCGTAGCCAGAGAGAGCAGGCCCGTGAGATTGTTGTTCGGGAGGATCGCGTAAGCTTCCGATACCATTTCCTCAATCGTGGTTCCTCCTGAGGCTAGGCCCGTTCCGGTCACATTGAGACCGGCGGCACCGCCTTCAAATCCCACCAATTTCCCGTTTTCCACCAAGAGCCCCATACTGCTGATTCCGCTGCTGGAGGCATCGGTTAGCGAGACCTCGGCAATTACGACTTCGATTCGCACTTGAGCGAGAAGCACGTCGATCTTGTCGATCAGTTCCTTGATGAGACGGATATCCTCGATCGTCCCGCTGACCACGACAGCATTACTTCGTTCGTCGGGTAGAATGGTGACCAACGTGCTGAACTCGTTGGAATTGGCGGTCGAGCCGCCTGCCGGAGTTGCGGGCGTGATGACGGCCGGTGCGACGGTGGTCTGGCCAGGCCGCGCTGACTCAGATCGAGAGGTGGCTTGGTTTTGCCCGGAGACCAGATTGCTCACCAGCGTCGCTACTTCAGTGGCGTCGGCGTGTTTGAGGTAGATGATCTCGTTGCGGGTATTAGGGTCGGAGCGCACATCGAGGCGAGCGATGAGCTTGTCGAAAAAGGGATGCAGTCGGTAGTCGGAGATGACGATGATTTGGTTGGTGCGATCGTCGGCGTTGAACGTGGTGCCCGTGCCGAGTTGTTGAGCGGCCGGACCTTGGAGGATCGTGCGCATCTTGTTCGCGAGGTCGGAGGCCTTGGCGTAGACGAGCGGGTAGAATTTTGGATCAAGCGAGTCGACGTTCGGTTGGTCGAGTTCTTTGACGAGGATCTCAACCCGCTGCAGGGTGCTTATGCTGTCCGTGATCAGTAAAGCGTTGGCTTGTTCAAAAACTTGGACTCCGCCGAGTTGCGGATTGAGCAGGCCGGCGATTTTACCGCCAAATTGACCAACTTGAACAAATCCGAGCGCAAATAGCTTCGTCGCGATTCTTCCGCTGGGCGCCATCCCGAGGGTTGAGCCTTCGATGAGTTGGGGCGACTCGATGCGAGCGGCGGCCAACGGCACGACTTTGATGAATCGATCTCCGAGGGTTGTGACCGCGATGTCGTTCATCTGCAATGTCGTCTCGATGGCTTGGAGGGCCTCGGCATGCGTAATCGGTTGCTCAATGAGTAGAGAGAACGGTTTTTGCGGTATTTTCTCCGATCGCAGCACCGATCGGCCGGTTAAGATTTCGATTAACCCCAAGGCTGCACCGGTCTCGGCTGCCGGCAACTGGATGCCTTCCTGGAGGAGGACGTCGGGGGTCAACGCAACGAGAGAAGGGCTGATTATCGCTGCGGAAATTGAGGCCGATTCACCCTGAGCGCGGAGATGCGGCGTGAGCGCAATTGCTCCGGCGAAGAGGATTCGGGAAAAGAGGAAGGAGAAACGCATGTGAAGTTTCGGAAATTGGGAACAGTGGCGGTGCCAGCCGGAGGGGAATCAGAGCCAATCGAAGAGTTTATGTAAACCGCGATATGGACGGGTTTAATATAGAGACGCCCCAAATGGGATAAAGTTGCGGTATTTTGACACTTGCGAGGCGGGGCACTGACCAACAACCGTCTAACTGTCATGCCCAATACATTCGGTAAAATATTCCAGATTTCCACGTGGGGCGAGAGTCACGGCGCTGCCGTTGGCGTGGTCATTGATGGTTGTCCGCCCCAGCTCGAGATTTCCGCCGAGGAGATTCAGGCGGAGCTGGATCGCCGCCGTCCGGGGCAAAGTGACATCGTGACGCCCCGTAAAGAGGCTGATCGGGTCGAGATTCTCTCGGGTATATTTGAGGGCCGCACGACGGGCACGCCAATTTCCCTGCTCGTGCGCAATGGAGATCAACGTCCCGGCGCCTACGACGAGATGAAGGACAAATTTCGCCCCTCCCACGCCGATTTCACTTACGCGACTAAATATGGTCACCGCGACCATCGTGGCGGTGGACGGAGTTCGGCGCGCGAGACCATTGGGCGGGTGGCAGCCGGTGCGATTGCCAAAAAACTTCTCGGTGACGTCCAAATGCGGGCGTTTATCACCCGAATTCAAGACATTGCGGTGCCGGATGACGCCTTAACTGAACTTCCCACCCTGGAACAAATCGAGGCGACTCCGGTGCGTTGCCCCCATGCTGCGACCGCAAAAGCCATGATCGAACGGATCAAGGCAGTGCGCGCGGACGGTGATTCGGTGGGCGGCGTGATCGAATGCCGCGTGCAAGGATTGCCAGTCGGACTCGGTGAACCGGTCTTCGATCGGCTCGAAGCTGATTTGGCGAAGGCGATGTTGTCACTCCCGGCTACGAAAGGCTTCGAAGTTGGCAGTGGTTTTGGTGGCACGCTGCTCAATGGCAGCGAACACAATGACAATTTTGAAAACCGTGATGGCGCGGTTCGCACCAAGACCAACCGCTCCGGTGGCGTCCAAGGTGGAATCAGCAATGGCGAGGAACTGGTATTCCGCGTCGCTTTCAAACCAACCGCGACGATTCTACAGCCCCAGTCCACCGTGGATACGTCCGGCCAAGAGACCGAGTTAATTGGCCGTGGTCGTCATGATCCCTGCGTGTTGCCCCGGGCTGTTCCCATTGTGGAAGCAATGACCGCGCTCGTCTTGGTGGATCACTGGATGCGACACACGGCGCAAACCCAGACTTTCCCGTCGTGAGTGAAGAGAAACCACTCGTTTATTTAATCCTGGGCGCAGCTGGATCCGGCCGCCGAGAGATTGTCGCCGACGTGATCGATGGCGGCATGGATAAAGATGCATCCCCCGTCGTCTTTGTGGCGGAAGTCGAAATTGAATCCTCACCGGATTCGCTGAAGCCGGTGGCATGGCGATGGAATGATGCCGGCGAGATCGATGCCAGTTGGCCCGCCGGCGCCACCGTGGGATTTTTCATCTCCGATGGCCGAGGGAATCCCGTCGATCAAGTGGAGGCGTTTAAACCGTGGATGGCGGCGCAAGACGTCGAATTGGCGCGAGTCGTATGCGTCATTCACTGCAACCTCATTGCCGCCCATGAACCGCTCATGGTTTGGCATGATGCCTGTATTCAATTTACGGATATTGCATTACTTAACCGCCGTGAGAACGTCGAAAATAAGTGGCTATCCGATTATCAATCCCGTTTCGCCAAACGCCATATTCCCTGCCTCGTCGAAATGATGAAGAAGGGCCGCGTTAAAAATCCAGGGTTAGTGCTCGATCAACAAACCCGTCGGATCTCGCACTGGTTCGACGCGGATGAAACCGATGACTGGAAGACGTTGGTTTCCCATTTGGAGGACGTGATTATTGAGGATGAAGCCGCGGACGATCTCGACGAGGAGGTCACCGAAGATGAGGACGAATACCTTGCTCGCCATGTCGGCGGTGGCCGCAAGAAGGTGATCCCGAATATCGCGGAATACCTCGATTTACCCTAGTTCGACGAGCGACACGGAGATCGGTTCTGTCCGATTCGAGAAAGTGTAAGAATACCCGCACCATTTGCGCATCCCACTAGAGGTAGGGCGGTTTCGCCGAAACCGACGGCTCCATCCGGTTTAGTCGATTACAACTCAGTCGATACCTACTCCAACAGCGGCGCGCTCGGCGAGCATGCCATACCTTCAATCCATAGAGGGTATCCCCCACCGGGTGGATCAACTGACGACCTCCGTCCAGTCCGTGGAATTGTTTGACCCCGTCTACGTCCGAGCTACTCCACGGGCATTTAGCCGCAAAGAGGCGCAAAAAAAATCTCAACTCTGGATTCACCGGTTAGAGGCGCCCATAGGCGCGCGAAGAATTATCCGCCGACCGGACAGTTTCTTTGTGCCTTTTTGCGGCAAGATTCTGATGGATGGAGGGCTTTCATCTGAAAGTGACTGGGCCGCCTCCTGAGTGGAATTTCCCTCTAATCGAATTCCAGACCGAGTGTCTTGCGAGCCGGCCGGGCTAGATCTTCGAACTTCGTCGCCGCGTCGGTTGCCTTCAGATCCATGGCGTAGGTCGGAATGATCTGACGCATCCGAGCGATGCCCTCCTCGCCTGCGAGCAAATGAGGGAAACTCTTTTCAATGGCTTCGGTGACGATATGCACGGACGTCGATGCTCCGGGAGAAGCTCCCAGTAGCGCAGACATACTACGGTCGGCACTGGTGAGCACTTCCGTGCCGAAGTGCACGATACCGGCTTCGCCGTCGGTCTTCTTGATCGCCTGCACGCGGATGCCGGCGTCGATGAGCTTCCAATCTTTCTCCTGCGCGTTCGGATAGAATTCGTGAAGCACCTTCATGCGATCTGCCATGCTTTGGGTGCCTTGTTGCATCATGTAGCGCACCAAATCGAAGTTGCCCCAACCAATCTTGATCAGGGTCATCAGATTGTGCGGTTTAATCGATGCAGGGAGATCAATGGCCCGGCCGTGCTCGTGGAGAAACTTTGTCGTCCAAGCCGCGAAGGGCCCGAATAGCAGGCTCTTCTTACCGTCAATAATACGGGTATCGAGATGAGGCACGGCCATGGTTGGAGCGGTGCCGAGCGCCTGGCCGTAAACCTTGGATTGATGGCGTTCGACGATGGCGGGGTCGTCGCAGACCATCCATTGTCCCCCGATTGGGAACCCACCCAGACCGTTGGCTTCCGGCAGCCCGGCTTTTTGTAGCAATAGAATACTGCCTCCGCCGGCGCCCACGAATACGAATTTGGTGTCGCGAGTGGTAAACAGTCCGGTGCTGTTTTGCCGAGCCTGCACAAACCAATCGCCCGACGTATTACGTCCCAGATCGGTCACGCGGTGACCGGGCAATACTTCACAACCGTCTTGTTGGCCCAACCAGCCGAGAAGTTGGCGGGCGATCGCTCCGAAGTTCACATCACTGCCGCCATCCATCTTCGTGGCGGCAACTGATTCGTCACCGCGAGCTTCGGTCAGCAGGGGAGACCATTCACCGATCTTGGCCGAGTCGGTGGTGAATTCCATCGACTTGAAGAAGTGATGGTCGGCCATCCCGGTATAGCGGGCTTTGAGGTAGGCAACCTGTTCATCAGTGCGCACAAAACTCACGTGAGGCACCGGATTAATGAAGTTGGGTGGCTCGGTGAGAATGCCGTCTTTCACACACTGGGACCAAAACTGCACCGAGGCCTCAAACTCTTGAAAAATGTCGATCGCCTTGGCGACGTTGACCGTGCCATCCGCTTCCATGTGGGGCGTGTAGCTGAGTTCACAAATGCCGGCATGTCCGGTGCCGGCGTTGTGCCAACCGTCGGAAGCTTCGGGCGATAATGTGTCCGCCACTTCGTAAACCGTGATGGATAGCGAAGGGTCGAGGCGTTTGAGCAAAACACCCATGGTGGCGGACATGATGCCGCTGCCGATTAGGACGACGTCAGATGAGGTAGAAGGCATGATTTGAGAAATTTCGGATTTACGAATTACGATTTCGGATTGGGTGGATTGAACTGATTCGGAAATCGGGATCACTTAGGCTAGGTGAATGGCTTATGATGAAGAAATGGCGGAGAGGGTGAGAAAGCAGCTTCAAGGCCGGGACATCGCGTGGGATGAGAAACGGATGATGGGCGGACTCTGTTTTATGGTGGACGAGAAGATGCTGTTGGGAGTGAGCGAAGACTGGTTGATGGTGCGACTCGATCCGGAGGATTACGAATCGATGCTAGAAAAACCAGGAGCGGAACCCATGGATTTTACCGGGCGACCGATGAAGGGTTTTGTATGGGTGTTTGAAGAAGGGATGAGTAGTTCGGCTGTTCTCTCGTTTTGGATTCAGGCAGCGCTCGATTATAATCCGCGAGCCAAAGCCTCGGCGAAGAAAAAGAAGAAGCGCTGATTAGTCGCGCCCCGACAGAACGTCCTTTTCGTAGGTGGCCACCTCGGCCAACCAGTCGGCTCCGGCAGGGACGTCGGCGCGTTGGCAGAGTTCGTCCCAGACCGCTCCCCATGGCAGCGCGCGGGCGTGTTCCATGAGCGCAAGACGCTCGTGGCCCCGGCCGGCCTTCTCGGCGGCTTTGAGTTGAGCGGATGGATCGAGTAGGCCAGCCAGGATCGCTTGGCGGGTTGCTCGGGTGCCGATAACGTAGGCGCCGATTCGATTGATCGAGGCATCGAAGAAATCGAGTGCGATGTTGATGCGGTTCCACGCGTTGCCGCGGGCAATCTCGAGGAAGAAGTTACGCACCGCGTCATCGAGGGTGACTACGTGATCGCTGTCCCAACGCACCGGGCGACTGGTGTGAACGAGCAGGCTCTCGTGGAACTGGAGATGAGTGGAAACCTTGTCGGCCACCGACTCGGTCGGATGGAAATGACCGAGGTCAAGGCAGAGCATCAGGTTCCGGCTAAGCGCGTAGTTGGAGTAGAACTCCTGGGAACCAACAACGTATTCCTCGCTGCCCAAACCGAAGAGCTTGCCTTCGACGGCATCGACGCAGTGGGTGCGGTTGACCTTCGTGTCGGCGAAGATCGCATCGTAGGAGTCACGCAAACGTTGGCGCGGAGCGAACCGGTCCGCGGGCACGTCCTTCGCGCCGTCTGGGACCCAGTGATTGTTGATACAAGGGCTCTTAAGCTGTTTGCCGAAATGCGCGGAAATACGACGGGATGCCTGCGCATGATCGATCCAGAACTGGCGGATTTTTTTGTCGCGATGGGCTAACGTGTAGCCGTCGTTGGCGAGAGGGTGAGCGAAGTAGGTCGGGTTGAAGTCGAGCCCTACCTTCTCCGTTTTGGCCCAATCCAGCCAACGGTTGAAGTGACGCGGTTCGAGGGCATCCCGATCGACTACTTTCTTGCCCGTCTCGGCGTAGAAGGCGTGGAGGTTGAGACGCTGTTTGCCAGGGAGGAGATCCAGCACCTTCGAAAGATCGGACCGCATCTCATCGCCATTGCGAGCGCGTCCCGGGTAACCACCGGTAGACATGATACCACCACCATCAAGGCCTTCCCGAGGGGTCTCGAGGCCACGCACATCATCGGCCTGCCAAGAGTGCAGGGAGATAGGGATGGAGAGGGCTTTGCGAATCGCCTTATCGGTATCCACGCCAAAATCGGCGTAGTTATCACGGGCAAGTTTATAGGCAGCGGAAATGTTTTTGGAGGAAGGCATGGCGGAATTTACGAATTACAATTTACGAAGTTGGATTTGTTGAGAGGCAGAGACCCGGGTTGAAAGAACGAGAACGAGGAGAGAGGGGCTGTAGCCGGTCGTGCCAGTCTTCTTGTTACTTGATACTTGGAACTTCGTATCAGCCCGTTCCGGGCTGATACGTTTTGGATTTCAGTTGTTTCGTGAGATGGCGGCGAAATTCGGGGAGGTCTTTTACGGCTTTCAGGGCGATGAGTTGATTCGCCATGTTACCAACCGCGGACCCTTCGAGTTGGCAGGATAGCACGGGAAGTCCGGCGGCATTAGCAGTGGCTTGGCAGAGCAAGGCGTTTTGGGCGCCACCGCCCACCATGATGATGCGTTTGAAGGTGCGGCCCGAGAGCTTGGTCAGGTTTGCGATCACATCGGCATGGCCTTGGCCGAGTGAATCACAGATCAACCGGGTGTAGGCTGCCAGATCACGCGGCAGTTTGAGTCGACGGCGTTTGAGTTGCTGGTCGATCGCCCGGCGCATGGAGGTCGGGTTGCCGAAAGCGGAATCGGTGACGTCGAGCAGATGTTCGGAGGCGGGAAGGGCACGGGCGGCGTTGATGAGTTTGGTCCACTCGGCTGCCTTTTGCGGGCGAGCTTTGAATTCTTTCAGCGTCTCTTCGAGCAACCAAAGACCGATCACGTTGACGAGCGGGCGGTAGTCACCACGACCGGTTTGGTCGTTGGCCACGCGGGCGGCGATGGCACCGTCGTTGAGCAGGGGACGGTCGTTTTCCATGCCGACGAGTGACCAGGTGCCTGAGCTGAGCAAGATGTCGGTGCCGTCGGCCGCGGCTGGAATCGCATCATAGGCACAGGTCGTATCGTGTCCGGGGACGGCGATGACCCGCGTGCGTTTTAGCGCCGGCATATCACGAACGCGACCCAGGCCGGTGCCGCTGGTCAGCGGTGGGGTGAACCATCCGGCGGGCACGCCAAAGTGTTTCAGGGTTGAGCGAGACCAACCTCCCGTTTTCACGTTTAGTAATTGGGCGGTGCCGGCGATCGATTGCCCGTTGGTCATTTTCCCACTCAGCAGGAAATTAAAATAGTCGGGGAGAAACAGGCAGCGTTTGGCGATGGTCGTGATGGCGGGATGCGTCGCGACGGTTTCGGCCAGTTGGAGGGAACTGTTCAGGAATATCGCCGGGATGCCGGTCGCGCGATAGATCTTACGGAGTATTTTGGGATCGGCGACTAGGGAGCTCAGTCCGGCCTGCGTGCGGTCATCGCGGTAGGCGTGGGTCGGGTAGACGGCGCGGCCTGTTTGGTCTACGAGCACGTAATCCACGCCCCAGGTATCAACCCCCACGCTGGCTAGAATATCGCCCTCGGGTAGGCTTTTGGCCGCGAGATCGAGACCTTGCTGGACCTGTTCCCAAAGTCCGGCGATATCCCAATAGGCGTTGTCTCCGACTTGACGGACCGCGTTGGGGAAGCGGTGGACCTCCTTGAGCTCGAGTCGATGGTGGGACCACGTGCCAACCATGACGCGACCGGAAGTCGCGCCGAGGTCGACGGCAGCACAGTGAACAGAAGTTGATTTGCGGGGCATGGGGCGGGGAATTAAAGTGAACTTAAGAAATTAACGTATTTGGACAGAAAATTGAATAGTCATTGTGACTCAAAACATATAAAAAATGACACAACATTATGTGGTCCGTTGGTCAGCCCGAAAACGCTACGGTGGAGAGGCCGATGGAGCCGGGGCGACAGCGAAAAAGGCTGCCGCTCAAGGGGTAGCGCGCCTGATCGTCATCATTCATAGATTGAGCTGCCGTGGTAATGTATAAATCGCCTAAATCTTCGCCCCCAAACCAGCAGGCGGTGGGTTGCAGGGCGGGGACGGGAATGGTGGCGAGTGTAGCCCCCGTCTCCCGATCAAATCCCACCACCTGGGCACCACCGTAGAACGCGATCCAGAGCGTGCCGTCGCGATCGATCGTCATGCCATCGGGAAGCCCGGGAAGTTGTTCGGTGCTGAAGGCAAGCCGTCGATTCGTGATCGCGCCGGTCTCAGCGTTGGTGTCGAAGACGTCCACCCACCGAAGCTTGGAATCGATGTAGTAGAACTTATCCTCCCACCACGTCAGGCCGTTGGAGATCGTGACGTCGGTCAGGAGTCGTTCCCAGCGCAAGTTCGGGTCGAGTCGGAAGAATGCGGCGTGTCCGTCCATATCGATGGTGCCGGCAAAAAACCGGCCGGAAGGATCGCACTTACCGTCGTTGAAACGGCCGTTCATCATGGTGGCCGGCGGCGAATCGAGATCGTCCCGTTGGCCGGTCACCGGATCAAAAAAGAAGAACCCAGTATCGCCAGCGATGAGCCAACCGCCCGAGCTGCGGGGGACGATCGTGCCTAATTGACCGACGGGTTTCCACGAGGATTTGTCGCCGGTTGCCGGATCGAAGGACAGGAGGTCACCACCTGAGATGTCGACCCACCACAGTTTTCCCTCGTGCCAGATAGGACCCTCGCCGAGGGCGGATTCACGCTGCCAAACCAGATCGACGGAAACACTCATAGGGAGGAATCCAAACCGAGCCCGGTTAAGGCGTCGAGAATGTTGGCGAGAGGTTGGGTGGATGCGAACTACGCTGGACAACGCCTCCGTGAATTCGTGTGCTCGCTTCGCACCGCCTTAACTCATTTGAATACTCCCCATGGCCTCCAAAACCGGATTCGATTACGCTCCTAAAGCAGCTCACACCAAGAAAGTCGTGCAACCCGGCGAATTTAAGTTCGCCGCCGCCTTCCTCGATCACGGTCACATTTTTGGGCAATGCAACGGACTGATTGAAGCCGGCGCGGAGCTGGCGAGCGTCTATGACCCCGATCCGGAGAAGGTCGCCAAGTTTTTGGAGAGCCACCCCGGCACCCCGGTTGCGGAATCATTCGAGGCGGTGCTCGCCGACCCGGACATCAAACTCGTTGCCGCGGCGGCGATCCCGAACGAGCGGGCGGCCATCGGCATCCGGACCATGGAAGCTGGTAAGGACTACTTTACGGATAAATGCCCGTTCACGTCCCTCGAGCAGCTGGAGGAGGTGCGAACCAAGGTCGCCGAGACCGGTAGGCGTTACATGGTGTATTTCAGCGAACGGCTGCACGTGGAATCAGCGGTCATGGCGACGAAACTCATCCAAGACGGTGCCGTTGGCGATGTCGTGCAGGTCATGAATCTCGCGCCGCATCGGCTATCCAAAGAAAGCCGACCGGATTGGTTCTGGGACAAAGCGCGCTATGGGGGAATCATCACGGACATCGGATCGCATCAATGTGATCAACTCTTGGTTTTAACCGGATCGAACGACGCCACGATCAACTTCGCCCGGGCGGCCAATTTCGCCAGCCCCGAGCATCCCGGCTTCGAGGATTTCGGCGAAGTGTCCTACACCATGAGCAGTGGTGCTTCGGGTTACTATCGCTTGGATTGGTTTACTCCCGACGCCTCACCCGTTTGGGGAGATGGCCGGACATTTGTGGTCGGCACCAAAGGCACGTTGGAGATCCGCAAGTATTGGGATCCCCTCCAACCCAACGAACCTCGTGATCGTATCTATCTCGTGAATGGGGAAGACCAACAACTCATCGAATGTGCCGACAAAGTAGGGTTCCCGTTCTTCGGCGAAATGATCTTCGACCTGATCAATGGCACGGACAAAGCAATGACCCAGGCACACATTTTTAAGTCCGCTGAAATTTCGCTCAAAGCCCAGCTGATGGCCGACGCAGCGAGGCTGGGAGGCTGAGAGGCTGACGGTTTTTTTGCCCACTAAACACACGAAAAATACGAAAGCGGTGGGGCAGGTGGCTGTGGGCAAGGTGGTTTGGACACAGAGATCGCACTGAGAGCACTGAGAAGGGGAAGGTAGGGCGTGATCGCCGAGAGCGCCTGCGGTGGATGGAGGGAGGGACCGGCTCCGTCCGGTCCGCGGTGGTGGGTTCGTTGGTAGCAGCGGACGACACAGAGGTCATCCCTCCCAAGGAGATAGGATGAAACGGCGCTCTCGGATGTGACCGCCCTATTCCCATTCGGCGCGGAAACACATCTTCAAGTCCGTTGAAATCTTGCTCAAGGCTCAAGCGGTGGTCGACGCGGCGCGGATTTAGTCTTTCTGAAATTTCTGTGCGCCGCGATACTGGCGGTCAGCTTTAGCTTCCTGGTCGCTACTGTGGGGATCGGGGTAGCCGGCTTGTTGTTGCTCGAAACGTAGTTGGTCGCGGCTGTGAGGATTTTCTTTGCTGATCGGCGTGCCGCATCCGCTTAGAAAAATACCGATGATCGTGACGAGGGGTAGGGTGATCTTCTTTTTCATAGCGGGAATCCTCTCAGGTGCTAGGAACGCGGAGCGACTGTGATTACGATGGATTTTGACGTCGGGGTGCGGCTGATGTTGGCCGTGGCGTGGATGGGCACGAGCACGTTGGCCTCGGGGTAATAGGCTGCGGCACAACCTTTCGGGGTGTCGTAAGGGATCACGAGGAACAAGTCCGCGGTGCGCGTTTCGCCGTGGAAGTGGCTGGTGATGTCGACCGGTTGTTCATCCTTCAGTCCGCGATCAGTCATGTCTTCGCGGTTCATGAAAATCACGCGGCGCTCGTTGGTGATACCGCGGTAACGGTCGTTGTTGCCGTAGATCGTGGTGTTGAACTGGTCGTGGCTGCGAAAGGTTTGGAGTAGCATCTGACCAGACTCGAGCACGAGCGGGTTCAGCGCGTTGCTGGTGAATTCGGCTTTGCCGGTCTCGGTCGCCCATTGGCGTTCCTTTACGCCATTGGGCAGGTAGAAACCGCCGGGCTGGTGAATGCGCACGTTAAATTTTTCGAAGCCTGGCAACACGCGTTCGATCCGTTCGCGGATGAGACTGTAGTCTTGAGCGAACTCGAGCCACGGGGCGGTGGAGCGTTTGCCGAGAGCGACGTGGGCAACGCCGCAAACGATGGCGACTTCGCTGCGTAAATCGGGTGAGGCGGGAGTGAGCTTACCTTCGGAGCTGTGCACCACGCCCATCGAGTTTTCGACGGTAACAAATTGAGCACGGTCGTTTTGCAGGTCACGTTCGGTGCGCCCTAAACAAGGGAGGATGAGGGCCCGACGTCCCGTCACGAGATGGCCTCGGTTAAGTTTGGTTGAGACCTGCACCGTCAATGCGCATTTGCGCAACGCGGCCGCCGTAAAATGAGTGTCGGGCGAGGCGGACAAGAAATTGCCTCCCAGGGCAAAAAACACCCGAACCTTGTTCTCGTGCATCGCTTCGATGGCTTCGACCGTGTCGTAGCCGTCAGCCCGCGGCGCCGTGAAGGCGAATTCGGCCTCGAGCTGATCGAGGAAAGCAGGGGGCGGGCGTTCCCAAATCCCCATGGTGCGGTCGCCTTGCACATTGCTGTGCCCCCGCACGGGACACAGTCCGCTGCCAGGTCGCCCGAGCTTGCCGGTGATCAAATGCAGGTTCACGAGTTCGCGGATGGTCTCCACCGAGTTGTGATGTTGGGTGAGGCCCATGGCCCAACAGGTGATGCACTCCTTTGCCGAAATAAATACGTCTGCGGCGGCGCGAATCTTTGCTTCGGTGAGTCCTGATTGGCTGGTGAGATCGGACCACGCTACTTGATCTAAATCGGTGACCATCTGCTCGAATCCGATGGTGTGTTCGGCAATGAAGGTCTGATCGACCACCGTGCCAGGCTTCGCGGCCTCAGCCTCCAAAACACACTTCAGCATTCCTTTAACAAAAGGCAGATCCCCGTTGAGTCGGACCGGCACATGCAGCGACTGCAGGGGAGTCGCTTTGCCGATGATCCCTGAAATTTTCTGGGGATGAGCAAACGCCTTGAGCCCGGTTTCGAGTAAGGGGTTTACGGATACGATACGTCCACCGTTGAGCACGGTCTGCTCCATCGAGGTGAGCATGCGGGGATGATTGGTGCCCGGGTTTTGACCGATGACCATGAGGCAATCGGTGTGCTCGATCTCTTCCAAGGTCACGGTGCCTTTGCCGATACCGATGGTCTGCTTTAGCGCTGAGCCACTCGACTCGTGGCACATGTTGGAACAGTCGGGCAGGTTGTTGGTGCCGAACTGGCGCACGAAAAGTTGGTAGAGGAAGGCGGCTTCGTTGCTCGCCCGACCGGACGTGTAGAAGATGGCTTCGTGTGGAGTGGAGCAGGCGTTGAGGTCCTCGGCCACGAGTTTGAACGCTTCGTCCCAACCGATGGGGCGGTAGTGGGAGGCATCGGCATCCAATACCATAGGTTCAGTGAGGCGACCTGCGTCGTTGAGGTCGAAGTCGGTAAAGTCCGCCAATTCCTGAGTGGAGTGTCGGGCAAAGAACTCCCGGTCGGCGCGTTTCTTGGTGATTTCAGTGGCGATGGCCTTGGCGCCATTTTCGCAAAATTCGAAACTCGATCGTTTGCCATCGGGATCGGGCCAGGCGCAGCTGGGGCAATCGAAGCCACCTTTTTGGTTAGCCCGCAATAGAGCAGATGTGCCACGCGCCAGTCCTGCCTGAGCTTGGATGTGCTTCATCGAGCTCAGCACGGCAGTCGTCCCGACCGCGGTCTCGGACGGAGCCCCGCGTTTCAACTTGCCCAGGCGCCGAGGCGGCTCGGCGTCGGGGAGTAGCTGGGTAGTCGGATCGGGATTCTCAGCGGACATGAGGCAGAATGGTTTTTAACCACAGATTACACGGATTAACACAGATCAGGATGAGCAGAGTAAAGCACTCAGCTGGATTGGACTCAGTGTCTATCTGTGTCCATCAGTGGTTGAAGAATAGCCCCCAGCTAGACCTGGGGTAGTGTGGAGTCGGAACTAAATTTGAGTATATCTGTGCAATTTGTGGTTTAAACAGCGCCCTACTAGCTGGCGGCCAGGGCTTCGGCCCAAAGGACACGGAGGTCTTTCCCGAGTTCTTGGGCTTCATGCCAGCTGTCGGGAAAACAGCTTAAGCCGTAGCCGATTTTTGGGCCAACTTCAGGGCAGGCCCAGAACTCATTGCCGGGACGCGGTCCGGCCAACCATAGATCGAAGGCTTTGCGGATGAAGGGGCGGAGCTCCTCGTATTCCGGCGAGTGTTTCGTTGTGCCGTCGGTTACCGGAACCTGGCAATGGTGCCCGTTGAAGGGGCGCATGTGCCACAAGCGTGAAGCTTGGAACAACGGGATGTTCTCAAACAGGCGTTCGATGTAGTTCGATGGTCCCAGATGCTTCACCGAAGCGGGATGAGAGAAATCAAAATTCACCCGCGGGTATTTGCCGGTCTTGGCCTTCACGCCTTCAGCGATGCCGTAGGTTTTTTCGGGTGTCTCGGTGCAAGTGTCGCGGTGGACCTCGAGATAAACTTCGGCACCTTGCTTCTCGGCTTCCGCCATCAGTCCTACCGTGAGTTCAACGGCATCTTCGATCGACGTGTCGTGATCGGCGAGCTGGCAGTTGATGGGGCCTTGATCGAGGGAAAGCGCCTTGGTGATACGAGGCGCGAAGTGCGCCGTTTCGCCAGCGTCGAAGAATCCACCGTAGCGCAGCCCCGTTTTGGTCAGACCTTCAGCGAGACCAGGAGCATTGATTCCGGTGGTGCAGGCGTCGAATCCCGCGGCCTTGATGGCGTCAAGCTTTTGGCCGGTCGACCAATCGGTGCCGTCAGCGTTTTGTTGGTTGGTGAGACTCCAGAGGTTGGCTTGAAGGACGAGAGTGGGTTCGGACATGAAGGAAAGCGGGTTTAAGATTATAGGTCGAAAAAGAGCCGAAGGTTAACCAACGGATTCATGTTTTAACCAGAATTTGTCGTCCTCCACGATCAGTTTTGCGGCAAAGTTGGCGTTGGCCTCTTCCAGCGCGGCTTTGAGCATGTCCTTGGGGTCCGGGCCTTTTTCGATCCGGCGCAGCAGGCCTTCACCTTTTTCGGTGCCGAGGGCTAGGGTGATTTTGAGACCGCGGCGTTTGGCGGAGAATTTGGTGCCGTCGGGCAGCTCGATCTTCTTTCTGAGCGGCTTGAGGTAGGCGTCGGCGTAGTGGACGCCTACTCCGGAACGATCGTTCTTTTCGGGGCGTAGGGCTTCTTCGACGTCAGGATTGAGGGGGGCGAGTTCAGTTTTCATGAGATGAGTTATGATGGGTTGGCGTTTTTAGATAAAGCGAAGTGAAGGGTTTGGAGCACGGCGTTCCATTTGTGCATGCGGCCATCGACGTGGCACAGACAGCCGGACGCAGATTTAGCGGGATTCCAGGTGATCGCGGCAGCCAGAGGCCCTCCGGTCAGCGGAGCATCGTGCGACATCCAGTCCTTTACCATGGCGGAGCTCTCGCGCCAGCAACACATGCGGGTGTGGCCGTCGCCGTGTGGGGCTGGCTCGCAACGTTGTTCCAGAATTGGCCAGCCGACGTCGGCGGAACCAACTTTTACGTGATAAAGTAAATCGAACTCGATGTTGCCACAGGTGCTGCCGTGGAATCGGAATTCGACCAGGCTGCTGCCGTCTTCGCCCTCGGCTTTGAGTTGCAGATTCTTTTTCGCCCAGCGATCGAGCACGCGCGGCGTGAAGGTGTAGGCAGGGGCATTCACGGTGGGTTGAGTTGTAGCTGGGCTCTCCCGCGGCTGCGGGACCGGTGCGGTGGAGGCGTTCATGTTTGCGGCAGTTCGAAGACGGCGATTTGAGACTTTTTAGGCGTTAACATGCCGGAGTCCAAGGATTCCAGAGGCCGGGGGAATTCGACCGCGTTCTTAATGGCGGCGAGTAAAGGGATATTCTCGGCGATGCTCCAGTCCGGGTAGCCGGGGCAGTAGTGATTTTTGGCTCCCAAACTGTCGCGAGTTTGGGTGAGCAACTCGTCGACGACGGCCGACGCGAAACACTCGAGGAAATAGTAACGGTCGGGTTCGTCCTTTTCCCAATACGCGGCGGCCGCGAGCTCCGCCTCGGCTCCTGCGCTCGCGATGATCACGCCAAGCCGGGGAGCCTTTGGCCAAATAGCCGCACAAAGTTGCTGAATGGTTTCGTCGGCTTCGATCGCGACTAACCAGGGGCGTCCGTTTTGACCAAACCATTCCCGTGCCCAGGTGGCGTTCTCCGCCACCGCGCCTTCGAATTCGCGGGCCACCGGATAGCGAAGGAAGCGTTTGAATACGCGGTCGTCGACGGTCACCTCGGGAGCCGGTTCAAAGCGGAGTGGATTCAATCGAGATCCCCCGGTTCGATGCCATACGGTTGGAACTGACAACCCTCCACGAAGTGATCGAAGAAGTTAGGGTCGGTCTCGAGTTCGACATGTTGGATGGTTTTCACGCGTTCCTCCAATTCGCGCCGGCGCGTGACCGAGAGTAACGCCAGACAGGCACCCTCGATGGCGGCGTTGCCAATTTGTACAATTTTCTCGGTCGGTAGATCGGGGATGAGACCGATTCCCTTGGCGGCATCGATGTCGAGGTGGCGGCCGAAGCCCCCCGCGAGGTAGAACTTGTCCACGTCGGCGAGACTGCGGCCGTAGGCCTGGGCCACGATCCGAATCCCGGCTACATTGGCTCCCTTGGCTTGAGCGAGTTCATTGATGTCGCTCTCGAGAAATTTGATCCCGTGCTCCTCATTCACCACGAAGGAAGATTCGCCGTCTTCGAAGCGACCGAACGCGTTCATCTGTTCGGTGCGTTTGAGTTCCGCCAGCAATGAAATAAGACCCGAACCGCAGATGCCTTCCGGCGCTTTGTCGCCGATGACGCTGATCTCCGGCGGCCCCGAATCAGGCAGGTGGACCTTCTCGATTGCTCCATCGAGACCGGGCATGCCTTGGCTGATAGCGCGCCCTTCGAAGGCGGGACCTGCCGGACAGGAAGCCGCCAATAGCTTGTCGCGATAGCCCATAAATACTTCGGTGTTGGTGCCGATGTCCATGATCGCCACGAGCTCGTCGCTGCGATCAGCCGCGACGGCGAGTAAACAGGCGGCAGCATCACCGCCGACGTGACCACTGACCACCGGCATGGCATAGAGCCGCGCTTCGGGGTGACAGGGGAGTCGGAGTTTACGTGCCGGCATGCTGATCGCAGTCGTATCGGCTTCGCCATCTCGCCAGGCTTTTTCCGAAAGGGAGCGGTAGGGACGTTGACCGATTGAACTCACATCGTAGCCCAGAAACAGGTCCCGCATGGTCGGGTTGCCGGCGACCACGATTTCAAAAATACACTCCGGCTCGAACGGCAGCTCTTTGATGGCGCGATTAAGGTAACCCAGCAGCGTGCGTTGCAGGAGTCGTCCGGGGTGATCGGTGTCGAATTGGATTCGCGACATCACATCGGTGCCGCCGAAGCGCTGCGGGTTCTCCAGCGATGTGCTGGCTACGATCTCTCCGGACTCCAAATCGAGCGCTCGAACCACCACCGTGGTCGTGCCAATATCGATCGCCAGACCGATCAAGCGACCGGTCGAAGTCGCGATCTGTTGGCCATCTAGTAACACCCGATCGCCGTCTCGCGTGACCGCGGGGTCGATGGACTGAAGGGCTGCCTCTGGCGGCAAATTCATAGCCTGATCTTCAATGTGTATCTCAGCCCGGCGCATCGTGTGGGCCTGCACTTCGCCCGGCACGTCCGTGAGTCGAGCGCAGCAGGATAAACGAAAGTTGTCCTTAAGATGATTCTCCTCCTCCGACGGTGGGGTGAGGCTGTCCATGCCCTCCGTGATTTCCATCAAACACTCGCGGCACTTGCCTTGTTTGCGACAGGAGGATGGCACGCTGACATCTAGGCTTTCTCCGATCTCGAAGAGAGAGGTGCCCGCGGCGAATTCGCCGACGCGTTGATTGATGGTTACCTTTTTGGACATGGGTGGAATCTTTAGAGACCGCTTTGAGTTTCGTTATCGCCTTGGGCGGTCACGTGGCGGTCGAACACCACCACCTTGTCGTGACGGAGTTGGCCCACGTCGCGGAGCACATCTTTATCGGTGAGTAGGAATCGAGATTTGGCTCCGGCCTGCAACACGCCGAACCTCTCGGCATAATCCATGCGTTCTACACCGGCGCCAGTCGCGGTGTGCAGGACCTGCGGAGCGCTCAGGCCAGCGGCCTGCATGAGTTCGAGTTCGCGTAAGAACCCCCAACCGTGCGCCACGCCGTGGGAACCGGAATCACTACCTGCGATGATACGAACGCCCAGCTCCTGGGCGAGCACGAGGCTGCGGGCATGGCCGTCGATAATACGGCGCAAGTGATCGCATACTTCGTCGCTCCAACCGATAATTTCGGGATGGTCCAACTGGAATTGAACCGGAGCGAACGTCGGCACCCAGACCATATCCAAGTCACAGATACGAGCTAGCTGCTGATCGTCGATGAAAAAGCCGTGCTCGATGGTATCAACCTGAGCCTCGATGCAGTTGGCCACGCCATCGTTGCCCGAGCAATGAACCATGGTGTGTTTGCCGTGTTCGCGTGATGCGGTGACAAAGGCAATCAACTCCTCGGCGGGCATCTGCGGCTTCGCGGTGACGGCGCCTTTTTCGAAATTGATGATGCCGGTGGCAAGCAACTTGATGCGGTGAGCCCCATCGTTGATCCGGGCGGCTACCGTCGCGGCGGGGGAATCGTATTCCTCCATCGGGCGAGCCATGAACGACCCGTAACGTTTTTGGTGATTGATGGCGGCACCCGGAGCATCGACGTAGGGCATGATGCCGCGGCGGTCGGACCGGTAGCGCGATTGCAGGGCGAGACCGATAGCGGCTTTATCGCCAGCTTCGCGCACGGCGGTGATGCCGAGTGCGACCAAGCGTTCGAGACGTGACTCGGCCGCGGCGAGTTGTTCCTCGGCGCTGAGTTTTAGGTGGGCCGAGCGTTTTGCGGTATCGGTTTCACCGCCCTCTAGAAATAGATGGGTGTGGGAATCAGTTAGGCCCGGTAATACCGTGTGATCGGGGAGGTGCAGGTCGGGCTGGGTTTGACCAAGCCGGATCAGGTTGGCGGGCGGCGCATCGGTCGAAGCGTAGCGAATACCGTCCGCATCGCAGACCAAATGCGCATCGGTCAGCACCGAGCTGCTGGTGCCATCAAACAAGCGGCCGACGCGCAACCAGCATGGTCCAACGATGTCGCGTAGGGTGTCAGCCAGCGCGGTTAAACTGGGACTCGAGTCGCTCATTCTTCGATGTAGTCAGCGCAGAGATCCATGATCTTTTCCGCTTGGCGGAAGCCGGCGTCTTCGGCGGTTTCATCGGGCTGAGCACGACCCTCTTCCAAGGCTGCTTCCAGCTCTGTGATCAGAGGATGATCGGCTTCGAGTGGGGTGGCGTTGACCTCAACATTGGCGAGGGCGTAGTCGAGACCGAGACGACCTGCGATCGTAAGGTAAGCCCGCTCCAGTAATGGTTTCGCGGCCTTGGGTGTTCCCCAGGCGAAGTTGGAAAGTCCGACGGAATAGTGGAGTCCCTTGAGGTCGGGATCGGCAGAACAAAGACGCAAGGTATCCAAGCCGATGTTGACCAACCCGTAGGTGTCCGCGCCGACGGGGGCGAGGCCGGGATCGACGATGATGTCGTCGATCGTGCGGTTAGCTTTGGTCACCAGTAGGTCGACGAAGTGTTTGACCGTTTCGTAGCTCTGTTGCGGATCGAGGCTTTGGCCGGTGCTACCATCTGGGCGAAAACACTCGGAGGCCATGACGATGCAGCGCATGTCGTGTTCGCCGATCATCTCGATCATTTCGTCGAGATCCTCGCGGGACGCCGCGAGGGAATTGAAGAGTGGTTTGCCGCGGCTCTTGCTGCGGTCGAACGCTTCCAGCGCAACGCGATGATAGGCGATATTGGGATTGTCAAAGCTCAGCGAAATATCGGTCGCCTCTTGAATGGCGGGGATCACTATAGGTAGGAACTCGAGCATCTCCTCGACTCGCACGGCGACCTTTTGAGTGCCGTCAATATTGAGATTCACCAACTCGGCGCCGGCATCGGACTGGAGCTTGGCCAGATGCTGGAAGCCGGTGACGTCACGCGCTTCCCAGGCGCGACGAGCGCGGCCATAGGCGTTGTTGATGAGCTCGCCAATGATCTTGGGTTGAGGAGGGAGAGCCCCGGTGGTAGGCGCGGGTGAGGAGGGGGAGGTGTTCATTAGATTGGAAAGGGGAGAAAGTGTTTGTCTGAGAAGGGTGCGGAGCGGTGGGGTCAGCGGAGAGAACGAGAACGAGAAAGATTAAGAGAACGAAAATGAGTGGAGCGGGCGTTGGAGCCAGACGTGGTTGGTCGGGATAAGTTTCTTGTTAATTACGCGTTAGCATTTTGTTATTTCGTGCCTGCGGCCCGACCGCGCCCGGTTACCGGAATTGGGGTGTCGGGGGTGGCGACTTTGATTGGGTTCGATAGGTGATCACGGCCGGCCCAGGCGTTGGCCCAGCTGGAGGTGCCGCGGAGTTGTTGGTCCTGCATGACGGGAGCGTGATCGAGTAGTTGGGCAGCGTTACCGGCGTGTTTGGCGCGGTCATAGGCGCGGGACCAGATACACTCGAAATCATCGACTTCGCAGAGGCCATCGCGGGTGCCGCCGCAGGGGCCGTTACGTTGATTCTTGGCGCAGGCGGATTCGGGACAGAGAAATTCGATATCAGGCAGGGAGCAGTCGCCGCAGTCTTTGCAGCCAAACATGGCGGCTTTGCTGGCATGTTCGATGGTGCGCATCCAGCCGGGGCCTTGCATGGGGTCCTTGGCACCGGTGGTGAGTTTCTTGCCGGTGTTCCATATCCCTTTGTCCTCTTCGAACATCAAACCGTGGATGAACTTGGAGAACCGATAACTGTAAGTGATGTTGCCGGTCACGGGGCCGACGGCGGCGAGATCGAAAAGCGGGCGTTCGGGATCGGCCAGTCCGGTGGTCGCATCCGATTCGTAGCAGAAATATTCGTTCGGGCGACTGAACTGAATTTCGCGGGCGAACTTCTTCCAGTCTTCCGGGCCGAAGGAGCGTTCGATTTCCAGCACCCGTTCGACATCTTCGATCCGGTGCACGCCACCGAGGTAAGATCCCCGGTAACCGAGGCCCCGAAAGATTGCGATTTGTTTGGCGGCGAGTTCGAGGAAGAACGCTTTCCCGCGATCAGGCGTGGCGTTCTGTTCTTCGCAGATCGCTGACAGCTCATCCGAGATTACGACTCCCGGAATTTTGTGCGATCGAAAGAGTTTTGCGACGCGGGGATTGAGCACGTAAACGTTGCCGATGAGAGGAATATCGCCCCAGCCACGCTGACGGAGCCATACGATGAGTTCGTGAATTTTGCGCGAATCGTAGCCGATTTGATTCACGATCCAGCGCGCGCCGCATTCGAGTTTCTTCTCCAGCTTCAAGAGCTGGGGAATGACTTCGTTTTCGTGAAGTTTGAAATTGGTGACGACGCAGCCGGTATTAAATTGGGTAGCCCCGAGACGGGCATTTTTCTTTGCTCCGGGCCGCGTGACATCCATGCCGCTATTCATCTGGGCGAGTAGGGTGAGCAACCCGACCGAATCGATATCGAAGACGGGTTTGGCCCCACCGTGAACCCCTCGGCCGGAGTAGTCACCGGAGAGGGCGAGTAGGTTGTGCAGTCCGAGGCTGGCGAGATGCCAAGCTTCGGATTCGAGCGCGTTGCGATTGAAATCCTTGCAGGAGAGATGCACGACGACTTCGCGTCCTGCCGTTCGAATCAGTTCGCCGAGGGCGGCCGGGGCGAGTTGTGGATTGCCACCGGCGTTGTCGGTGATGGAGACCCAATCAACGTCGTCGTGGGCCGCCAGAGCCTCGGCAAAAGCCACGGATTTGGAGGCCCGGGTTTCGATCATGGTGCCGCGCGTGGACACAAGTTCCACGCCGAGCAGGAAACGCTGCGGATCAGCCAATTTCTCGGGCAACGTCATGGTCAAAGAGCGAGAAATTGGAGGCACAAACCGCTTAGGCGGCCGCTACCATTTCCAAAAACAACTCGACGCTCGAAGGCGCGTCGGCGCCGTAGCCATCGGCTTCGATTTCGTCGGCGAACATGCGATTCACCGGCGCGCCACCCACGGCGATTTTGACGTGGGTCAGATCCTCTTCTGCGCGGAAGGCATCGATCACCTTTTTCATGTAAGGCATGGTGGTGGTGAGTAGAGCGGACATGCCGACGATGTTCGCGTTATGCTCGCGACAGGTGGCCATGTAAGCTTCGACGGGTTGGTCCACGCCGATGTCGATGATCTGAAATCCAGCTCCCTCGGCCATCATGCAAACGAGATTTTTCCCGATGTCATGAAGGTCGCCTTTGACGGTGCCCATGACGACGGTGCCCCGCGGTGGGTTGTTCTCGGCGTCGGCCACGAGGAGTGGTTTGAGCACGGATAGACCGGCTTTCATAGCCCGGGCGGCTACGAGCACTTCGGGGACGTAGAGGATGTTGTATTTGAAGTCTTCACCCACGACAGACATTCCGGCGATGAGGCCTTCGTTGAGGACCACGTCCACCCGATTGCCTTCGTCGATGGCTTCTTGGACGAGGCGTTGGACTTCTTTGGCTTTACCCTCGTAGAGGAGTTGATTGATGAGAGCGTAGTCGGGCATGGGAGAGTTTTTTTGAGGAGGGGGGGGTT
>MEHZ011601223.1_pt1 | contig 75318 bp, 75 predicted proteins | sample 897221 | NCBI WGS metagenome assembly MEHZ01 (sample SAMN05514161, study PRJNA337945) | marine metagenome | isolation source: marine surface water | place: Arctic Ocean | collected 2007-12-13 | reverse complement strand
CACGTTCATATTTAATGCTTGTCCACTCTCACGGAGGAACCGGGCATGCCCGGTTCCTCCGTGAGAGTGGACAAGCATTAAATATGAACGTGAACCCCGAAGCCCTGGTCCGCCCCGAGTTAGACACCGGCGTGCCCTCGGGCGACCTGCTGCTGGCTTTTGCTGTGGCGATTATCGGCACAGATCGCAAGGCGCTCGACGATGCCCGCGCGGCCCTCGCCAAGGCCCTCGGCCCCGCCGCAGTATCCGGCGCCAGTGCGGTCGCCGGGAATTTCTCAAAGAATGACCGGGTCGCCAACGGGATCGGTATCCCGGTTGACGAGATGATCTTCAACGGCACCGAGGAACTGCGCGAACAGCTCGGCCTCAACGACTACAAGTCGGCGGAGAACACCTTCCGCCATATGTAGGGGAATGTGCTGAGGGCGGGTTTAAAACCCGCCCGCCTTCCTATCTACCGCGCGCCCGAGACGTTGACCTTGGTGCCCGAGATATAGGACGCCGCATCCGACAGCAGGAACAGGATCGCATTGGCGACCTCTTCGGCCTGACCGACCCGCTTCATGGGCAGCATCGGGCCGACAGCTTCGACCCGGCCTTCGGGCTGGATTTCTGTGTCGATCACGCCCGGGCTGACCGCGTTTACGCGAATCCCCTCGGCGGCGACCTCCTGGGCCATGCCCCAGTTCATGGAATCGATCGCGCCTTTGGAGGCCGCATAGGCCACGTTGACCCCCGCGCCACCCAAATGAGAGGCCGCGGACGACAGATGTACGATGGCCCCACCGGCGCCGCCATGGATCGTCGACATGCGCTTGATGGCCTCACGGGAGCAAATCATCGTAGAGGTGATGTTGAGGGTCCAGAGCTCTTCCAGCCCGGGCCAGTCCAGCTCGTCGACCCGCGCATAGGGGCCGACAATGCCCGCGCTGTTGACCAGATGGGTCACGGTGCCCAGCTCTTTGTCCGTGGTCTCGAACAGGCGGACGATATCGGCTTCCTTGGTGATATCGGCCTGGACGGCGATGGCCTTGGCACCAGCGGCCTCACAGGCGGCGACAACCTGGTCGGCACGCTCTTTGTTGCCGACATAATTCACGCAGATGGCCTCATAGCCCGCTTTGGCGGCGGCGATGCAGGTGGCGGCACCAAGACCCCGGCTACCGCCGGTTACGATCAAAACTCTGGACATGGAAATTCCCCCGAACTGGTGTTTGCTAATCTGTGTCATTGGCATACCCGTTCGGAGTTCCCGGTTCAATCACGGCATTTGCGGGAGAGCGTGGCCTGCGGCACAATCCCGCGCGAATCAATTCAAACGAGAAGAAAAAATCATGGCCGAAGACGATGTGAAATCCTTTGATGTGGCGTTCGAATGCGATGCCACCGGCGTCGGCAAGATGCGCTGCGAAATGGATGTGCGCCTGGTGGTGCCCGAAACCATCTCCTGGGAAATGGCGTCTGACGAGTACGGCTTCCACGGCGGAGACGGCTCGGCCCCGCTGCCGATTGCCTATTTTATCGCTGGTTTGACCTCCTGCCTGATGACCCAGATGCGCGCTTTTTCCAAACGCCTGCGGGTCGATATCGATAACGCGAAAATTTCCTGTCGCTGCGAATGGGTCGCCACCCAGAAGGGCCGCGAGCCGTATGAGTCAGCTCCCAAAAGTATCGCCATGGATATTTCCTTCGATACGGAATCCTCTCTGGAGGATCAGCTGCGCCTGATCGAAGCGGCCAAAAAGGGCTGCTTCATCGAGGCTATGCTCACCCCCCAGAACGAGATCACCCATCGCCTGAAAACCGCCGATGGCTGGGTCGCCTGCTAGCGTTTCTCCGCAGCGTGAAACATCCTCATGCTGAGCCTGACGAAGTATGAGAATGTCGCCCTCGTCCTTCGACAAGCTCAGGATGAGGGCTCAGTCACCTGAAGCGCCCGGGTGCTTGTCCGACGTCATCAGAATCGCGATAACAACGGTCGTCGTGTAACTCGAAGGTTTTGACCCATGCCGAAATTTGCCTCCTGCCTGATGATGATGTTCACCGAGCACAAGCTGCCCGACCGGATTGCTGCGGCCGCCGATGTCGGTTTCACGGGCGTTGAGATCCAGCGCCCCTATGATCAGGACCTCGATGATCTGGCCACCAAGCTCGATCGCGCGGGGGTGGAGTGCACCCTGTTGAACACCCCCTATGGACCTGACGAAGCCACAAAGTTCGGCCGGGCCGCGATCCCGGGGCAGGAAGCCGCGTTTCTCGACGATCTGGCCCTGGCCATGGACAGCGCTGATGCGCTCGGTTGTACCCGCATCCATGTGATGTCAGGCACCATGCCGGCTGGTGCCAACCCGGCAGACCACCGGGCGACGCTTGTATCCAATATGCGTGAAGCCTCAGACCGCGCGGCGGAACGGGGTATCACCCTGCATCTCGAACCCCTCAACCACACGGATAACCCGGGCTATTTCCTGGTCGGGCAGGCCATGGGCCATTCCATCGCGGATGAGGTCGCCCGGGACAATGTGAAGGTCCAGTTCGACCTTTATCACACCCAGATGGCCGAGGGTTTTGTCTCCGACAAGATCGAAAATTACCTGGCGAAATCCGCCTATATCCAGTTCGCCGGTGTCCCCGGCCGTAACGAGCCCGACCACGGTGAAATGAACCACCCATTCCTCTTCGACATGATCGAAGCCGCCGGCTACGACGGCTGGCTCGGCGCCGAATACAAGCCCCGCGCAGGGACGCTCGAAGGACTTGGGTGGGCGAAGCCGTTCGGGATTGGGTAGGGCGCGCCGACCGCTCTACTTATCCGGCGTCCACAGAATATCCGTGGTCATCGAACGAGGGTCGCGCAGCTCCCAGCGTCCGGCGTCGACGCGGGCCATGAACTCACCGAGATGCTGGTTGAAGAGCGCCGGTTCCTCTTGATTGATCAAGTGTCCCGAGCGCGCCATCAGGACCAGCGCGGATGACGGGATGTTGCGCTTCATAAACAGGCCCACATCCAGGCACGGGTCGTCTTCGTCGCCGTTGATGATCAGTGTGGGCACGCGCAGGGCCTGCATTTCTGCCGGGAAATCATAAAGCGAGGGACGCCCGCCCTGTACCGCGCGCATGGTGTTGGCTGAGCCGCGGGTCGAGTGATCGGCGAGTTCGCCAGCGAACTCTTGCCAGCCACGGGGGTCCTTGTTGGCGAACTGCACCCGGGTCGGGCCGATGGCGTAGAGCTTTGAAAACTCGGCCATGGTGTCGGCCTCAATACGGGACGCGACCTCTTTGGTCTCTTCCGCGAATTGCGCGTGGACGTCGGGATGGGCGCCGTAACCTGCCCCGGCGACGGTCAGGGAGAGGGCACGGTCGGGATAGCGGAACCCGAAATGCAGCGCGGCAAACCCGCCCATGGACAGACCCACGATATGGGCCTTCTCGATACCGAGGCCGTCGAGCACGGCGAGAATATCGTCCACCGCCTGGAACTGGCCGTACATGTCCACATCCTCGGGCACGTCCGAGGGGGGATAGCCCCGCGCGTTAAACGCGATGCAGCGATAGTTGCGCGCGAAGTGGCGCATCTGGGTTTCCCAGCTTCTGATGTCGCCGCCGAACTCGTGGGCAAACACAATCGGAATGCCGCTGCCCGCCTCCCCGACATAGAGTTTCACGCCATCTTTTGTAGTGATGTGGGGCATTGTAGTATCCTGCATTGGAGCATCCTCATGCTGAGCCTGTCGAAGTATGAGGATGCCGCCCTCGTCCTTCGACAAGCTCAGGATGAGGGCTCAATCCGAAAATAGGGGCGTATCCGCTACTTCTTTTCCATCGCCGCGATCAACGCATTCACCGCCACGTCGTGCTCATCCGTGTGATGGGCCAGCGCCTGGAACGCCGCCGCCATATCGAGGACCGTCTCGAGACGTGAGTGGACCCCTTCGCGGAGCAGCTTCTTGGACATGCGCAGGGAATGGCCCGGATTGGCGGCGATCTTGCCGGCAAGAATATGGGCCTCGTCGAGCAGGCTCTCATGGGGCACCACCCGGGAGACCAGGCCGCATTCGAGGGCCTCGGCGGCGCCGATCATCTCACCGGTAAAGGTCATCTCGGCGGCTTTTGACATGCCGACCAACTTGGGCAGCAGGAAGGCGCCGCCATCCCCGGAGATAATGCCCAGCTTGGCGAAGCTTTCGGCAAAGCGGGCCTTTCCCGAAGCAATGCGGATGTCGCACATGCAGGCGAGATCACAGCCCGCGCCGACCGCGGCACCGTTGACGGCAGCGATGGTCGGAACCTCGAGGTTGTAGAGGGTCAGGGGGATATTGTGGATATCGCGCTTGTAGTTGTTGCGGATCTGGTAGGGGCTGCCTTCCGACAGGCCCTTGCGGTCGCGCATATCTTTCACATTGCCGCCCGCACTGAAGGCGCTGCCCGCGCCGGTCAGGATGACGCATCTGACACTGTCATCCCGGGAGATGCGGTCGGTCGCGTCGAGAAATGACTCGTACTGGCTTTCGCCGGATAGCGGGTTGCGCGCCTCGGGCTGGTTCATGGTCAAGGTGACGACGGCGCCGTCCTGTTCGAAAATCAGAAAATCACTCATGGGGTTCCCCTCCGGTTCAGATCCTGCTCCGGCCCTCGTGCTTCGTCAGGCTCAGCATGAGGGCCTCACCCTGAGCCTGACGAAGGGCGAGGCCCGGAATATTGCTCACCTCTAGCTAGCATAATCGCGCCGCCGCGCTAAGCTGTCGGGGAAGGATTTTGAGGGTGACATGCAGGCACTGAATTTTGCACCAAGCGACCTGCCGCCGACCGCCGAGGCGTTGCGGGCGGGGGTGCGCGGCTTTCTGGCCGAAGAGCTGGCGGGTTTCCCGGCCTCTAAACGCGCCCATTCCTGGGTCGGGTTCGATGCGGATTTTTCGCGCAAGCTGGGCGCACGGGGCTGGTTGGGGATGACCTGGCCCGCGCCCTGGGGGCGGGGTGCCAGCGCGCTGGAACGCTATGTGGTGATCGAAGAGCTGCTCGCCGCGGGGGCGCCGGTCGCCGCCCACTGGATCGGTGAGCGCCAAAGCGGGCAATTGCTACTGCGCTTTGGCACCCAAGAGCAGCGCGAACGCATCCTGCCCGGGATCGTCGCGGGAGAGACTTATTTCTGCATCGGCATGAGCGAGCCGGATTCCGGTTCTGATCTGGCCTCGATCCGCTCGAAGGCCGTCCGCGCCACGGTGGATGGCATAGACGGCTGGGTGGTGAACGGCCGCAAGGTCTGGACCACCTATGCCCAGAATTCCCACTACATGATTGCTCTGCTGCGCACGGGCGAGGCGGGGGAAAGCCGCCATGAAGGCACGACCCAGTTCCTGATTGATCTGGCGTCTCCCGGGGTCACTGTACGCCCGATCCGCAACATGATCGGCGATGATGAATTCAATGAGGTCACCTTCGACGATGTCTTCGTGCCTGATGCCATGCGCGTTGGTGGTGAGGGCGACGGCTGGCGTCAGGTGACCGCCGAGCTGGCCTTTGAGCGCAGCGGGCCAGACCGATTTCTGAGCGCATTTGCCTTGCTGGTCGAGCTGGTGCGATTTGTTAGCGCCCTGCCACCGGAGAGCGCTGCCGGGGCCCATGACGCGATCGGCCGGCTTTACGCCCATCTGGCGACGTTGCGCGCGTTATCGATTTCTGTCGCCACGCGCCTGGATGCGGGGGAGGAGCCCACTCTGGAAGCCTCGGTGGTCAAGGATTTGGGGGTGACTTTCGAGCAATCCATCCCGGAGATTGCCCAGCAAATTCTGGGGCTCGCGCCCGGCATTGATGGGGGCAGCGAATTCGAAAAATCCCTTGCCTACGTGCAGCAGGCCTGCGTGTCATTTTCCTTGCGCGGGGGCACCACGGAAATCATGCGGGGGGTCATCGCCCGCGGGCTGGGGCTGCGATGACTGACGAACGCAACATGATCGCCGAGACGGCCGAACGCCTGTTCGCCGCTCATCTCGGCACCGCGACCATCGAAGCCGCTGAGGCAGGCGCCTGGCCCGCCGCGCTATGGGACGGAATTATCGCCAACGGACTTGATCGAGTGCTGGTGCCCGAGGATCAGGGTGGCATCGGCGGTCATTGGGAAGATGCTTTCGTGATTTTGCAGGCCGCTGGTCGTCATGCGGCACCCGTACCCCTGGCCGAGACTATTGGCGCTGGCTGGTTGCTCGCGCGGGCCGGGCTGGCGGTGCCTGAGGGTGTGCTCAGCTTGTGCGAAGGCGCTACGAGCGTGCCATGGGGGGCGCAGGCCGTTCAGGTGCTTGTCGCAACGGGTGAGGGGCAGTTCGCTGTCCACGATGCCGGTGGTGCTGAAATATCTGCGGACCGGAATATCGGGCGCGATCCCCGGGACGGAATGGTTTTCGCCAATGCGCCCGTCGCGACCGGGTCGGGCAATGTCCCGGCTATCGGCGCACTGGTGCGGTCCTGCCAGATGGCCGGGGCCATCACCGAAGTGCTCAACCTTTGTGTCACCTATGCGGGCGAGCGGGTGCAGTTCGAGCGCCCGATCGGCAAGTTTCAGGCGATCCAGCAGCAGCTCGCAATTCTGGCCGGAGAGGCGGCCGCTGCGGAACTCGCCGCGCAGATCGCCTGCCGGGCGGTCGACCGAGGTGGGGAGGCTTTTCTTGAGATTGCGACAGCGAAAATCCGCACCGGTGAAGCCGTAGGCAAGGCGGCGGCGATCTCCCATCAGGTCTTTGGGGCGATCGGTTTCACCGAGGAGCACCATCTACACAATTTGACCCGTCGGTTGTGGTCCTGGCGGGCGGAATACGGCACCGAGAGTATCTGGGCCAGGCGTCTGGGCCGTGCGGTCGCGGAGCAAGGCGCCGATCAGCTTTGGCCGAACCTGACAAAGACAAACTAGCCGCTTCCCCCTCCCCTCCCGGGAGGGGAGGGTTTTCGATGACTTGGTAGAAATGCGGTGAGCAGATAAACTTTTCCAAAGAGATTCTGGGGGAACGTCAGTGCAGTTTGTCAGCTATCAGAACAACGGAACCGAGACCTACGGTCTGGTCGTCGGTGACGGCGTGATCGATCTCGGTCGGCAGGGTCCCCATGGCAGTCTGAAAGCGGCGATCGCGGCGGGCGAGCTGATGGCGCTTGGCGCAGCTGCCCAGGGCGAAACGCCGGACGCGGCTTTGACGGACATCACCTATCTGCCCACGATCCCCAATCCCGAGCATGTATTTTGCGCCGGGAAAAACTACAAGGATCATGTGGTGGAAATGGGCTTCGAGATGCCCGAAAACCTGACCCTGTTCCTCAAGGCCAACAGCACGTTGTTCGGCCATGGCGGCCAGATGATCCGCCCGAAAGTCTCTGAATGCCTAGATTTCGAAGGGGAGCTTTGTGCGGTGATCGGCAAGGAAGCCCGCCATGTTTCCGAAGCTGACGCGCTGGGTTACGTCGCCGGCTACACCATCATGGTTGATGGCAGTGTGCGCGACTTCCAGAAACATTCGGTTACGGCGGGCAAGAATTTCATCGCCACCGGCCCGCTCGGTCCGGTGATGACCACGGCAGATGAAATCCCCGATCCTTCGGCGCTGCATATCACCACCCGTCTCAACGGCGATGTGGTGCAGGATGCCAGTGTCGATCTGTTGATTTTCGATATTCCCTACATCATTTCCTACCTGTCGAAGGTGACGACCCTGCAGCCTGGGGACATTGTTGCGACCGGTTCGCCGGAAGGCTCGGGCGCGGGTCGCACGCCGCCGCTCTGGATGAAGGGCGGGGACAAGCTGGACGTTGAGATTTCCAAAATTGGTACATTGTCCGTCGACGTTGTCGACGAGATTTGAGGAGTACGAGAGATGACCATCAAACGGGTTGAGAAGCTGATCTACGGCATCGAGGATATGGATGTCGGCACCCGGTATTACCGGGATTGGGGGGTCGAGGAGCTCGACAGCAGTCCCGAACACGCGGTGTTTCGCACCCGGGTGAACCAGACCATCGAATTGCACCCGTCTGACGATACGTCGCTACCAACGACGCCGGACCCGGCGAAATCCACTCTGCGGGCGGCCGTGTGGGGGGTAGAGAACGAGGCCGGTCTCCGGGAGCTCGGCGACGCGGTCGGGCGTGATCGCGACGTGGGTGAGGATAACGGGACGCTTTGGTTTGCCGACGAAAGCGGCAACACGATCGGGCTGACCGTCTCTCAGCCGGCGCAAGCCGATGTGGAGATGGTGCCGGTCAACGTGAACACCACCGAGCCGCGGATGAATGATTTCATCGATCCCAAAACCCAGGCCAACCCGATCCGGATCGGTCATGTGGTCTACGCCATTGAGATGGCGGATCGCGAAAAGGCCGTGGCGTTCTATCTTGATAGGCTTGGTTTCCGCCTGTCCGATAGCACCAAGACCGGGGGCGATTTCATGCGCTGCGCCGGCGGCCACGATCACCACAATCTGTTCCTGATCAGCCGCGCCAACCGCAACGCCTTCGATCACGCTTCCTTCGAAGTCGAGAATTTCGACATGGTGATGATGGGTGGCAAGTTCATGAAGGAGGCCGGCTGGGAGGCAGACACCACGCCGGGCCGACACATTCTCGGGTCCAACTATTACTGGTATTTCCGCAACCCCTGCGGCGGCAACACCGAGTATTTTGCCGATATGGACCGCATGGATGACGACTGGGAGCCCCGCATCTGGGAAGAAAGCCCCGGCTTCTCCCTCTGGTCCGGCGACGACGCATTGATGGCGTAGTGGGTTCGGAGTTGTTGTGTGAGATGCCCGGGTCAAGCCCGGGCATGACGAGTTTCAGTCGTCATACGCGGACTTGATCCGCGTATCTTTTCACCGCAGCACTCAATCTGCTGCCAGCACGGCCGCCATCGCATCCAGATGGGCGGCACCGAACGCCTTCGTGCGGTCCGGGGACCAGCCGAAGGTGGCGTCGGGATGGTCGGCATTTTCCTTAAAGGGCATCTCCAGAGTCAGAGCCAGACAGCCGAATTCTTCGGCCACCCAGTTTGAGCACAAGGTCATGTTGCCCTTGCCCGGTTTGGCATCCGGATAGCCGTATTTCGTTTGAAAATCAGGACTGGCGGTCAGAAGTGCCTCGGAGAAGACCTGCTGCAGGGTTTTCTGACGCTCCGACAGCGAGGGAATGCCCATCATCCCGGCGAGGAAGTTGTAGGGCAGGGCTTCGTCCCCATGGACATCGAGGCAGAAATTGACGCCGGTTGCGCGCATGCGTTCGCGCACCAGAAATACTTCCGGGCTGCGGTCCATGGCCGGTTCGGACCATTCCCGGTTGAGGTTCGCCCCGGCGGCGTTGGTGCGCAGATGCCCGCGCCGCGAGCCGTCCGGGTTCATGTTCGGCACCAGGTAAAACACCACCTTCTCACGCAGGGCCTGCGCCGTGCGGTCGGCCGGGTCGAGCAGACGGGCCAGAAAGCCCTCCATCCACCACTCGGCCATGCTTTCGCCGGGATGCTGGCGGGCAATGGCCCAGAAGTTCTGCTTGTCTGCGGAGGGCTCTCCGATGCGCAACAAATCCATCGGCTGGCCGTCCAGGGTCTCGCCGAGCACGTCCAGGGAGACGCCGTCGGCCGCCTGCGCCTTGGCGATCAAATCCCCATGGCGTTCCATGGAGTAGGGGGCGAAATAGGCGTACCAGACGCTGTCGGCCGCCGGGGTGTGGGAGATTGTCAGCTTGCCGTTCTCGTAGCTTGTCGGCACCCGGATCCAGGTCTCCCGATCGGTGGAGGCGACTGCCTTATAGCCTTCCCAGCCTTTGGGATAGGCCGCGCCGCCAGCATTCTCGATGGTGATGGCGCAGGCAGTGTCCTTGCCGCCGGTGAGCCGGAAGTGGAACCACATGTAAAAATCGGAATTATGGTCCTTGCTGATCTCCAGGCGGATATCTCCCGGGTCGGCGGCGCTTTTGCAGACGATGTTGCCGCTGTCGAAATTACTGCTGACGTGAAGGGTCATTAAAACCTCAGGGTATGATCTTGTCGTCGCGCAGCTTTTGCAGCTGGCGGGTGATGGTCTCTTCGCTGTCCCAGACGTTGGTCCAGCCGGCCTGGAAGATTTTGGTCAGGCTCGACATCTGGTCGATATCGTTGTTGAGCGCCATGTCGAGATAGCCCCAGTTGACGATCTGCTTGAGGGGGTAGGGCTTGAGGCCATGTTTCTCGACCATGCTCTCCCAGAGCGCACCCTTGTCGCCCATTTGGGCCGCGACCCCGATCGGCTGCGGGTCGGCCACAGGCATATCGTAGAATTCCGCGATCCGGGGCCAGACATCCTTCCACCGAAACAAGTCACCATTGGTGATGTTGAAGGCGTTGTTGACCGCAGCCGGCGTGGTCGCCGTCCAGGTCATGGCGGTGGCCAGCAAATCAGCGTCGATGAGCTGGTAAAGCTTGCCGTAAAAGCCCGTGCTGCCCGGCCAGCGGAGCGGCAGGCCGAGCTCCTTGGAAATCGCCGCATAGCAGGCAATCCCGGTCAGCAAATTCATCGCACTGCCGACTGAAAATCCCCAAACCCCGTGGGGGCGGAGCGCCGACCAGTTCCAGGCCTTGCCGGTCTGGCGGATTTCCAGCCAGTCTTGCTGGGCGTGATAGAAATTCTTCGGCAGGGGGCGCGGATCATCTTCCCGGGCCGGGGTTTTATAGGACCCCAGATAGGTGCCGTACCATTTCGCCCCGAGCATCAGCTGCACATGCTGCAGCCCCGTCGCGACAGGCTCGACCGCGTCGAGCATGTTTTCCAGCATCCCCAGGTTAACCGGGGTTTCGGCGGGCACGCTCGGCTGTTTGGAATACGCCGTATAGAAAATATGGCTGACGTCGCTCAGCCCACCGAGCTTGGCCCGGCAATCTGCGGCGTCGGTCAGATCGGCCGAGATGAAACGCGCGCGAGTGGGGAAGTCCGGCGCCCGGCGGGACACGGCGATGATCTCCCAATCGGGTTGGTCCTCGAGATGGGTGAGCAGAGCGCGGCCGGTAACTCCCAGTGCGCCGACGATCAAAGCGGTTTGTTGGGCCATCAGGGAATGATCCGGTCGTCGCGCAGGCGCTGGAGCTGTTTGGTGATGGTGGCTTCCGTATCCATCACCTCGGTCCAGCCCGCCTGGCGCAGCTTGGTCAGGCTCGACATCTGGTCGAACCCGTTGGCGAAGGCGTAGTCGATGAACGGCCAGGTGGTGAGTTCTTCCAGGCTATATTTATGCAGCTGGTGGGCCTGGGTGATCTCGGCCCAAAGCGGCTCCTTGTCCGCCATCACATCGGTCAGCTTGATGGTCTGGATCGGGCCGATCTCCATGTCGAAGAACTCGGCGATCTTCGGCCAAAGCAGGGACCATCTGGTGTAGTCCCCATTGGTGATGTTGAAGGCTTCGTTTGCCGCGCGTGGTTCCGTGGAGGCCCAGAGCATGGCTTTCGCTATGATTCCGACGTCGGCGATCTGATAGACCGAGTCGAGTAACGCCGGGTTGCCGGGCCATTTCAGGGGCAGGCCGAGATGTTTGGAGATCGCCGCATAGACCGCGAGCGAATTCATCATGTTCATGGCGCTGCCGGTCGAAAACCCCCAGACCCCGTGGGGGCGAAGCGCGGACCAGGTCCATGTTTTGCCCGCCTGCCGATCGACCAGCCAGTCCTGTTGGTCGTAGTAGAAATTCGGCGGCATATGGCGCGGGTCGTTCTCCTTGGCGGGGGTCTTGTAGGGCTTGCCGAACTGCACCCCGTACCATTTGGCACCCTGCATCAGCTGGATGTGCTGCAGGTTGGTCGCGACCGGCTCCAGCCCCTCCACCAAATTCGCCAGCATCGCCAGGTTGGGGGCGACTTCGGCAGCAAAGTTCTCCCCGGGCGCATAGGGCGTGAAGAACACATGGGTGACGTTGGGTTGGGCGGCCATGGCTTGGGCCGTAGCGTCCCGGTCGAGCAGGTCGAGGGACAGGAAATTGGCGCTGGTCTCAAAATCCGGCGTGCGTCGCGACAGGCCGATCACCGACCAATCCGGGTCATCTTCGAGATGTTCGACCAGCGCGCGGCCGATCACACCAAGGGCGCCGGCGATCAATGCGACTTTCTGGGGCAAGGCTCAAAACTCGTGTGACGGGCGGGAGCCCCAGTCTAGCGGGTTTCCGCGAACCGGGAAGCTGTTGATCTCGCGCTGAATGTATTCTATAGATATATCAGCCATATTCACTAAGCTCTCTGAAGGCACACCCCCATGGGCACGAATCCCGGCATCAGCTTGACCGATCAGGCCTATCGCACCCTCGAGGCGCTGATCGTCACCTTGCAGATCGCCCCCGGTGCGGTGATCTCCGAGGGAGAGCTTTGCACCCGGTCCGGTTTCGGGCGGACCCCGGTGCGCGAGGCGATCCAGCGCCTGGCCCAGCAGCGCCTCGTCAGCATCCTGCCAAGGCGCGGCATGTTCGTAACCGACATCAATGTGGAGACCCAGCTGCACCTGCTGGAGTTTCGCCGAGAGGTCGAGGATCTGATGGTCCGCCTCGCCGCCCGGCGACGCACGGGCGCGGAAGCCGTCCGCTTCACCGAGATCGCCACCGCCATGGACCAGGCTGCCGCCACCGGCGACGACGCAGGCTTCATGATTCTTGATCAGCAGTTCAACGAGTTGCTCGGCGCCACCTGCCGCAACCCCTTCGCCCAACGCTCCATGGAGCACTGGAACCCCCTGTCGCGCCGGTTCTGGTACCAGCACCACCAGAGCGTGGGAGACTTGCCCCAAATGGCCCGGCTCCACGCCGATCTGGCCTGGACGATCGCGGCGGGTGAGCCCGAGGCCGCGGGGCAGGCGTCCGACTTGCTGATCACCTACCTGGCCAGCTTCACCCGGGCGGCTCTCGAAGCCCGGGTCGCCTAGGCCGCCTGGCACCAACGAACCTATCAATTTCAATCACGGCCCCGCCGCAACTATACAGACCGAACACCGGAGACGATCATGACCGATAAGACACTCAAATACTGGGGCTGGGGCTACGCCGAAGACGGGCTTTCCGCCGACGACTCCAAAGCGTTGCTCAACACTTTCTCTGATGGCTTTGGCATCGAACCGTCCCGGGACGGCGCGTTCCCCACCATGGACGCCATCAACCTGCCGACCCCGAAAGTTGAAGCGCCGGCCAATCTTGGGAAGATCAGCACCACCGACAAGCACGACCGGGTCGTCCATTCCTTCGGCCAATCCCAGCCGGACTCGCTCCGCATCTACAACGGCGATTTCGACCATGTCGTTGATGTGGTCGCCTACCCCGAAAGCAACGAAGATATCGCCGCCATCTATGACTGGGCCGGTGATGCCAATGCCGCCGTGATCCCGTTTGGTGGTGGTTCCTCCGTGGTCGGTGGCGTCACCAGCGATGTGGGCAGCAAATACAACGGCACCATCTCCGTCGACGTGACCCGCATGAACAAGGTGCTGGAGGTCGACCCGATCTCCCGCGCCGCGCGGATCCAGGGGGGCATCCGGGGCCCTGAGCTTGAGGCCCAGCTCAAGCCCCACGGCTTAACCCTCCGGCATTTCCCCCAGAGCTTTGAGCATTCCACCTTCGGCGGCTGGATCGCGACCCGCTCCGGCGGCCATTTCGCCACGCTTTACACCCATATCGACGATCTGGTGGAAAGCACCACCACGGTCACGCCCGTCGGCGATATCGTTTCCCGCCGTTTGCCAGGCTCCGGCGCGGGCCCCAGCCCGGACCGCTTCATTGCCCTGGGCAGCGAAGGATCCCTGGGCATCGTCACCGAAGGCTGGGCCCGCCTGCAGGGCCGCCCCACCTTCAAGGCCACAGGGGGGTTCCGCTTCACCGATTTCTTCGATGCCGCCCGCGCCGTGCGGGTCATCTCCCAGGCTGGGCTGTACCCGGCGAACGTGCGCATCGTCGACGGCACCGAGCTGAAGGTGAACGGCGCCGGCGACGGCTCTTTCACCCTGATGGTGGTCTCCTTCGAAAGCGCGGATCACCCGGTCGACACATGGATGGAACGGGCCGAGGAATGCTGCCTCGATGCGGGCGGCGTGGTCGATGTGGACTGGCGCGACAATCCCCAGGCCAATTTGCAGGGCGCGGTGGGTGCGTGGCGCACCGCCTTCATCCGCATGCCCTATAACCGGGAGGAATTAACCCCCCGGGGCATCATCTCCGATACGTTTGAGACCGCAACCACCTGGGACGCCTTCGAGAATTTCTACCACGCCATCAAGGACGCCACCCAAACCGCAATCCGCGACGTGACCGGCCATGACGGTGCGGTCTCCTGCCGCTTCAGCCATGCTTATCCCGACGGCCCGGCGCCGTACTTCGCCTTCCACGCGCCGGGAAACCCGGACGGCAAAGCGATGCTCGAACAATGGCAGGAAATCAAAACCCGCTGCTCAGACGCGCTGATCGCGAACGGCGGCACCATCACGCACCATCATGCCGTCGGCCGCGACCACCAGAAATGGTACGAGCAGCAGAGGCCTGCGTTGTTTGGTGATGTGCTGGCGGACGCGAAGAAGCGGTTGGATCCGAAGGGCGTGCTCAATCCTGGGGTGATTTTGGGGTAGGGGAGCTCTGCGTAAACCGGGCAAAGGGCGGGTTTGAAACCCGCCCCTACAGCTTTATGTTCGTTTCTAACAAGAACTCAGTCTTTGCTCTGGAAATGCCCCATGCCCAAACCCATCCACCTCAATCTCTTCATCCAGTCCCGCGGCCACCACGAGACCGCGTGGGACCATCCCGGCGCCGACCCGCGGTCGTTGATGGACATCAACTATTACGCCGATCTCGCCCGGCAGGCTGAAGCGGCGCGGTTTGATTCGATCTTCTTTGCCGATGTGCTGATGATGACCAATGACGCCATGGAATCCGGCCGCTTCTGGCCCGACCCGGTCATTATGCTCGCCGCGCTGGCCATGAAGACCGAGCATATCGGGCTGGTGGCCACCGGCTCGTGCACCTATTCCGAGCCCTACAATCTTGCGCGCCAGTTCGCCTCTATCGACCATATTTCGGGCGGCCGGGCGGCGTGGAATATCGTCACCACATGGGTCGAGGCGGTCGCAGCCAATTACGGGCGCGAACACACCGCCCATGGCGACCGCTACGAAATGGGCGAGGAGTTCGTCTCCGCCGTGAAGGATTTGTGGGACAGCTGGGCCGATGACGCGCTGGTGGATGACCGTTCCGGCGACGGGCTGTGCGGCGACACCAGCCGCATCACGCCGATCGATTTTGAGGGCGAATATTATCAAGTCAAAGGGCCGTTGAATGTTCCCCGCAGTCCCCAGGGTCGCCCGGTGCTGGTGCAGGCCGGGGCCTCCGACCGGGGCCGGGATTTCGCCGCCAAACACGCCGAGGCGATCTTCACCGCCCATCTGGAGAAGGAAACCGCGCAAGAGTTCTATACGGACATCAAGAAACGCGCGAAGGGCTTCGGGCGGGACGCGAACCAGACCGTTGTGCTGCCGGGGCTCAACCCGGTCATCGGCGGGACGGAAGCCGAGGCCAAGCAGAATTTACTCGATCTGAACTCACGGATGGATCCGGAAGTCGGCCGCCGCACTTTGTCTCAGCGCTTTGCGGGGCATGATTTCTCTCATCTGGATCTCGACCAGCCCCTCAAGGTTTCGGACTTTCCAGACCCGGACAAGCTGGAGACCATGAAAAGTCGCGCCGCGCTGATCGTGCGGATTGTCGGCAATGAAGGCCTTACTTTGCGTGAGCTACTGGCGCGGTTTGCCGGCGGGCGCGGCCACTACACCACCGCGGGCACGCCAGAGCAGATCGCCGATCTGATTGAGGATTGGTGCACGGACGGCGCTGCAGACGGCTTCAACTACATGCCCCCGGTGATCCCCGCGCTTATGACCCCGTTCATCGACGAGGTGATCCCGCTGCTCCAGAAGCGCGGGCTCTTCCGCACTGAGTATGAGGGCACAACCCTCCGCGAAAACCTCGGCCTCGACCGCCCCAAAAGCCGGTTCTTCGATTAGGGCGCGCGGGCGGGTCTGCGCCCCGCCCGCTTTGATCCGCCTATCTCTGGTCATCCTCATGCTGAGCTTGTCGAAGTATGAGGATGCCGCCCTCGTCCTTCGTCAGGCTCAGGATGAGGACGCAGTCGGCATTTGAAGCAATCGGCACATGAAAAAGGGCGGCACGAGGCCGCCCTTTTTGTTTTGACGATGTAGGTGAGTCCTACAGCCCCAGAATTTCCCGGGATTCCGCCGGGGAAGCGGCCCAGGCGCCGGAGGCCTCGATCAGGCGTTTGGCCTGATCCACCAGCTGGGCGTTGCCCGAGGCAAGGTTGCCCTTGGAGATGTAGAGATTGTCTTCCAGGCCCACACGGACATGCCCGCCCAGCACGGTGGCGCTGGCGACCATGGGGAACTCAAAGCGAGAAATCCCGAAGCTCGCCCAGTTCGCACCGGCGGGCAGCATGTCGCGCATCAGCATCATGGTTTCGGCGTTGGCGGGCGCGCCCCACGGAATGCCGAGGCAGAGCTGATAAAGCGGCTTGTCGCCCTTGATCACGCCGGTCTCGACCATGTGGTTGGCCAGGCGGACATGGCCCGTATCGAAGACTTCGAGCTCCGGCTTCACGCCAGCGTCCTGGATCAGCACGGCCATCTCGTTGAGCATGTCCGGGGTGTTGACCATGGGGCGGGCGCCGAAATTCATCGTCGCCACGTCCAGGGAGCAGATGTCGGGCTTGTTTTCGACCACATGGGCGACCCGTTCTTCGGCGGTCTTCATTACGCTGCCGGTAGCGACCTTCATGGGATCATCACGGTCCGGCACAAACCGGGCGCCGGGGCCAGTGGTCAGGTTGATGATGACATCGGTGCCCGCATCCCGGATCCGGTCGACGACCTCCTTGTAAAGCACCGTGTCCATGCTGGCCTTGCGGGTCTCCGGGTTGCGCACATGGATGTGCACGATCGCGGCACCGGCGGCGTGGGCGGAAAGCGCCTCGCTGGCGATTTGTTCGGGTGTGACGGGCACGGCCGGGTTGAGATCGGCGGTGTCGGCGGCGCCGGTCAGCGCGCAGCTGATGATGACGGGTCGTGTCATGGTGGTTTCCCCTGGGTCGAATATCCATGCTGCCTTGGTGGCAGCTTCGCGGTGAGCCTAGACAGGCAGACTGCTGCCGACAAGCATTTGGCGGAATCGTCTCGAAGAGGAAGACGGTCCGGAATTATTGCTGACAACGCGCCTGGCGCGGTTGATTTCCTTTCGGCGATAGAGGACTAGATCAATCCGCAACGCCCGGCTGGGCGATACTGAAACCTGACGTTATTCAAAGCCAAAAGGAACGAGACATGGTCAAGGCAATCCGCATCCACGAATTCGGCGAGGCCGATGTTCTGAAATGGGAAGACATCGAGGTGGGTGACCCGGGCCCGGGCCACCTGCGCCTGCGGCACACGGCGGTCGGCTTCAATTTCCTCGATATCATGGTTCGTAAGGGCCTCTACCCAGTGCTGCCGGAGCTGCCGTCGGTTCTGGGTACGGAAGCCGCTGGTGTTGTCGAAGCGGTAGGCGCGGGCGTTGACGAATTTTCCGTCGGCCAGCGGGTCGCCTATGCCTCGACCTTCCCGGGTTCTTATGCGGAAGCCCGGCTGATCCCGGTCGAACAGGTCGTGGCCTTACCTGACGATGTCTCTGATGAGGCGGCCGCCGCCAGCATGCTCAAGGGCATGACCGCGGAATATCTGATCCACCGCACCTATGCGGCTCAGGCAGGAGAGACCGCGATGGTCCATGCCGCGGCCGGCGGGGTTGGCCTGTTCTTGTGCCAGTGGCTCGGGAGCAAGGGCGTTAACGTGATCGGCACGGTCGGGTCTGACGCCAAGAAAGAAACAATTCTGGCCCATGGCGCGAAACATGCGGTGAACTACAAAACCGAGAACTTCACCGAGATCGCCCGGGAGGCCACCGGGGGCCGTGGTGTCGATGTGGTTTATGACTCCGTCGGCAAGGATCATTGGCAGGGCTCGATCGATGCGATCCGCCCGCTCGGCTACATGATCAATTTTGGCAACGCGTCGGGCCCACTGCCGCCAATCGATTCCGTGGAGTTGAACGTGAAGGGCTCGTTGTTCTTCACCAAGGCGTCCATGCGGTTCTATCAGCTCACCCGCCAGGAGCTCGATGACAGTGCGGCAACCCTGTTCGGGGCGCTGGCAGCCGGCGATATCAAGCCGATCATAGGCCAGACCTACAAGCTCGAAGATGCCGCACAAGCCCAGATCGACGTCTGGGAAGGCAAAACCACCGGCTCGACGGTGCTAACGGTATAGCCGATTTAGCTGTCAAGATGGGGTCGTGTGGCGTGCGATCTCGTCTCTGACGGATTGGAGAAAAAGCTGTCCTGCCCGGTCCGTCGCGCTTCCTGATCGCTCAATTAGCCAGTATTCAAAGTCCATTCGTGGCGCGACAACAGGGTTGATGCAGTAGCCGATCCTGTCACTCGTATGGGTGAATGCCGAACCGGGAAGAAGGCTTGCCCAGTCGCCATGGCGTGCAAGCTCCAGCATCCCGGTAAAACCATCCATTTCCAGTATGCGAGCAACCGGTATCGCACCACTGTGAATGTGAAGGTCAATCTCCGAACGCAAGCTGTGATCGCGCGAGGGTGTCACAAGTTTTAGGGGGCCGAGGTCGGCGAGATCGACGGGTTGCCCCGTTTTGAGGCCCAATCCAGGCCCTGACAGCAGGACGACTGGTACTTTGGCCAGAAGTTCCATGCGGAGGCCCTTATCCAGGGGCGGTCGGGTTACAATTGCAAAATCAAGTTCACCGTCAAGCACGCGGCGTGTCATGAAGTTTGCAAAGGCTTCCTCGATCCGGATGTTCAAATACGGGTGGTCTTCAAAAAACTGATGTAGCACGACCGGCAGAATACCGCGCGTTAGCCCCGGGATCAGACCGACAGCCAGTTCCCCGGTGCCACCGCTTTCGACAATGGAAGAAACCCTGCGTGGTTGGGGTAGCGAGCATGTTTTCATCAAAGGTGCGAATGCGGTCGACCCTGAGTTCAATGCCGGTATCTTCAACGCACATCCCGGCGGCGGTACCATTGGTTTTGCCTATGGAATGATCGCTGCGCTCGGGATACCTCTCATTGTTCCTGTCGGACTGGAAAAGCTCGTGCCGTCTGTAAAGGCCGCCGCCAATGAGCTCGGCCATGACCGTGTAGGGACATTCACGGGTGTCCGTTTCGGCATGTTCCCGCTCTACAATGCAACGGTTGTGACCGAAATTCAGGCTTTGGAAACTCTCTGCGGAGTGCGGGCAGTGCATGTCGGCGGCGGTGGCGTGGCGGGTTCGGAGGGCTCAGTTGTCGTGGTTGTTGAAGGAGAATCTGATCGCGTGGAGGCAGCAACCGAACTTGTTGAGGGTATCAAAGGCGAACCACCAATACCGCTTAGAAAGGCTTTCTGTGCGACCTGCGTTCCGTCCACGCCAATGGTGCGTGGCGACGACGCCCAGCTGGTCGATGCGGGAAAGCATTATTGTACATATGGTGGTAGGGCCGAAGATCAGTTGCCCGAATAGTTCCAGCGCCGCGATGATGTGAATCCGACAAATGCAAGCAGCCCATAAGAGGATGATCATGGACTTCGAATACAAATCTGCGAGTGACGCGGCCCTAACATTGATGCGTGAGGGGCATAACCATCCCGAGATGTGTGCCATCCTCGATAAAGTGGTCGCCGAGGGTGTACCGCCCGCGCCAGAAAATTCTGACGGTGAGGTCGAGGATATCGGTGGCCTGTCCGTGACCCACCGTTTCGTGGACGCGTCGGGCGAAAGCGAGACATTGCGCTGGCACTATGTCGAGGCGGGCGCCGGTCCCACCCTCGTGCTTCTGCATGGAATCCCGCAATCCTGGCACATGTGGGCAACGATCCTGCCGGAACTGGCAAAGCATTTTCGCTGCATCGCCATCGACCTGAAAGGCTATGGCCAGTCGGATAAGCGGCGCGGGGATTACCGTCATGAAGGTGTCGCGGCTCAGGTGGTGTCCCTGCTCGACACGATTGGTGTTGGCGACTTCCACCTGTTCAGTCACGACCGGGGCACCGTCCAGGCTGATTTCATTGCGGCGAGCCAGGGCGCGCGAGTGAAGCGCTGGGTGCGGGGCTCTCAGCATCTGATTCATTTCCATCCTGATCTCGCGCCCCAGGAAAACCTGTTCAGTGATCTTGAGACCCGGGGAATTCTTCAGGACCCCTTGCAGATGATCAACTGGGGCTTTCGACGCTTGTGCAAGTACCCGATTTCCAAACCCAATGTGATCCGCGCGGTGCAGGAATTCTCGCGGCCCGGCACCGGGCTGGCGGTGGAGCGCTATTTCCAGTCCTCCACCTTCCGGAAGGACTGGATCGACCGTCGCACCCGGCTGATCCCCGCATGGCGGGCCGATATCCTGGTGCTCCAGGGCTCAGACGAACCACCGATGCCGGTTGAGAACTACGCCGGTCTGGACGAATACCTGCCCGATGTGACGGTCGAGCTGGTCGATGGCGGGCATTTCTACGTGGAAGAAAATCCGGCTGGTACCCTGGAAAAGGCGCTGCCGTTTTTGCGCGGGGCGTAGGAAAGCCCCTTCCCAGTTTCGTCATGCCCGCACTTGTTGTGGGTATCCACGTCTATCAATCCCTCAGTGACCGAGCGCGACACACTGACGTCATGGCCGGAACAAGTCCGGCCATGACGTAGACAGAGATGGCCATGACGATTGAGGTGAGGCCCTAACCGTCTTTTTCGGCGGTGATCTTTGCGAAGGCGGCCAGCGTCTCGTCGCTCACATAGTGTTCGATACCTTCAGCATCGAGTTCAGCATTGTCGGCGCTGACGCCGATGGCGCGCAGGAAACTCAGCACCACCTGGTGGCGCGCGCGTGACTTGTTGGCGAGTGCGTGGCCTTCGTCGGTCAGGAAGATCGAGCGATAGGGACGCGCCGTGACCAGCCCGTCGCGCTGCAGGCGTTTGACCACCTTGTTTACGGTCGCATGGGAAACCCCGAAGCGCTGAGCCAGCTCTGTAACCCGCGCCTCGCCATAAGCCTTGATCAGATCGTCGATCATCTCGACGTAATCTTCGGCCTTTTCAGTTTGCTGGGCATTGCGCACCCGCTCGAACTGGGCCGCCTGGCGGTCCGCATCCATCATTTCGTCGACGGGTTCGTCCTCGGTCTGCGGTTTTGCGTTGTCGGCCATGGCTAGACCTGTATCAGGAAAGCGGTGGCGTACATCGCCAGCACGCCGACGCCGAACCCGGCAAAGGCGGTGCCGCTGGTCAGCGGTTCTTCGCCATCATGGGCCAGAGAGCGGATAAAGCGGATTACCTCGACCATGACCTGCAGGATAGCTCCCGCGGCGATGGCAAAGAAGATCGCCGCCCAATGGGGCAGGAAGGCAAAGGCACCAACCCAGGCGCCGAAGACCGCGGGTACACCGGCGATCAGAGCCAGGCTGGTCAGCGCCATGATGCTGGGACGAATCCGGGTCAGGGGTGCGGCAATTGCGATACCCTCGGTCAGATTGTGGACCGTGAATCCGACGATCAGCAGGCTGCCGAGGGCCGCATTGCCCAATGTCAGGGCGCTGCCGATGGAAAGGCCTTCACCGAAATTGTGCAGTCCGATGCCGATGGCCAGCCAGGTGGCCAGAGCGATACCGCCCGTGGGACGTCCGGCGATTTTGCCGATCCCCATGAGCAGGGCGAAAGTCAGCGCGGCGACGACCCAGACCAGCACGTCGGTTTGGAACACCCCGGATGCATCACCAGCCAGCTCGATCCCTTCCGCCAGAGTGTCGACCAGCAAATAAGCCAGCAGCCCAACGGTCAGGGTCATGGCAAACACCATGCCATCCCGGCCGAGCCTGCGCAGGACGGGCAGTGCGGCAAGCCCGAGGGCAACTGGCACGAAACCCACGAACAGTCCGATCAGGGCCAGGTCGAGCAAGGTGCCGAGGTTGAACGGGGTTTCGGCTCGGGCGACATCAATCGAATAGTCGAAAGTCGCGCCTGTACTGGTCACAAAGGTGATGTGGTGAGCTTCGCCAGCGACCCATGGATAGGGAATTTCGATCTGCGCGGCATCGAACCGGTCGAGGGGTGTGTCGGGGATCTGCTTGAACATCCAGTAGGCGCCATCGACCTGCACTTGCGCAATGCGAACCGGGTCGCGACCCTCGCTGCGTACTTGCACCTCGATGCCGTTTCTCACGGTCCAGCCGCGCTCAATGGCGAGGCCTTCATCGTCCGGTAGTCCGACACCGAACCGGGCGAGAGGGTCAAAAAGGGTCACGGCCAGGGCGACAAGCGCCAGCAGGAAGACCGGAAATCCGAAGGCGAGGCTTCTGCTGCTCATCACACCACCTCGAAGACGCTCATCCAGCCAAGTTCGGCGAACTCGCTTTGATGGGCGTGGAACATGTATTGGCCGGGTTCATGATCGGCGAAGGAGATCTCAAGGATCCCCCGCTGGCCCTGGCACTGGGTGATCGTGTCGACGGTCGTCAGGGTCGGTGTGAAGGTCGTGCCGTGGTCGTAATAATCGAAGAAATTGCCGTGCAGGTGGAACGAGTTGATTGGGTCGAATTCCGTCAGATTAGCCAGATAGATACGGATCGGCCGGTCGCGGGCGACCTGGATCGGGCGTTTCACATATTCATGGGCGATGGTGTTGACCGCGTAGACTTCGTTTTCATCGTCGAAATTGGTGTCGAACCCGTTCATCACCATGATGAATTCCTGCCAACGGTCGTTTTCCTCGGTTCCCAGCAGCCGTGATCGGGCAATGTCGGCGTGTTCGGGGTGGAGATCCGGGTCCGGGTCGATGATGAACCCGCCATAGAGTCCCTTGTGGATGTGCCGTTTCAACGGCGTCGCGTGGCAGTGATAGAGGTGGCAGCCAAAAGGCTTGGCCGGCATCTCATAAGTAAAGCTGTCTCCCGGGGCGACGAGCCCGGCACCGGAAACCCCGTCCATACGCGCGGCATGGATGCCGTGGAAATGGATCGAATGGGTGTGGCTGCCCGAATTGGTGAAGTGCACCTTCAACCATTCGCCTTCGGTCGCCCGAAAGGTTGGGCCCGGGATCCGACCATTGTAGGTCCAGGCGGGAAAGAAGATACCTGGTGCGATCTCGATCTCGACGTCGATGGCCGTTACTTCGAACTCCCGCACCTTGCGACCCATGGCGTCCGTGGTCAGCGTGCCTGTGCCCGTATCCCAGTCTGTCAGGATCTCGTGGGGGTCGAAGCCATTGCGGACATGGTCCACATTGCCAACCGTGGTCATGCCGTCGAAATGAGTGGCGGAATGGACGGATCCCGTCGATTGCGCCAACGCCGACCCAGCGACCAACGGTGCCAAAGGCAGCGCTGCGCCCGCACCCAAAAAGGCGCGGCGGTTCGAAACCGTTTGTAGCAAGCGTGAAAACATAACTCGGCATCACCTGTTGGTTGCGCCTTTTTGTGGCGCGATCCGGCAAGTTAAGCGCCGAATATGCCTGCGGTCAACTGTTCACGAAAAGCAACATAATGTAGCTTAAGCTACAATTAGAAGTGATGTCGCATAACGGCTTGTTTCTGGCGCTTTATACCGCGGTCGGGAGGCCAGATGTAGATGATGTGGCGATGGCTTCGTGGATGGCTGCCGTATGGGCCATCTCGTCTGGCGTAAACAAATACTGTTCCTGACCGAGACAGGCCGCCGCGAAGTTTTCGTCATTGGCGCGGATCTGGGAATAGATATCCCGGTAGGGCAGCTCGAGCTCTTCGGTGATGCCGCCGGATTCCTCAATCTTGCCAGCTCCGAAACAAGTGGTGATCTTGTTGGTGTCCATCCAGCCATTGGCCCGGGCCCAGCCTTCTGATCCCATGACCTGCAAATGGAACGAGGCCGGCGAGGTCATCAAATTGGCGAGATAGCCGGTGGTGCCGGATTCGAAACGGGTCAGCACCGAGCCCACATCGGCGGGCAGGATGTGGGATTCAAGCTGCGCGTAGACCTCGCGCATGGGGCCCCCGAACCAGCACATGATGTCGATGATATGGGCGCCGAAATGCACGATGCCCCCGGTTGGGGCTTCGTCATGGGACCGGCGCCAGCCTTCGACGCCGATCTGGCCCTGATGGCTGAGATTGCCCTCGATATGATGGATATCGCCGAGCTTGCCGGATTCAATGATTCGCTTCATCTCCCAGACCGCCGCGCCGTAGCGGTAATTGTGACCAATCCCGAGCGTGAGGCCCGCATCTGTTATGGCTTTGGCGGCGCGCAAACCATCGGCTTTCTTCAGGGCGAAAGGTTTTTCGGTCAGGATATGCTTGCCGGCTGCCGCACCTGCGATCACCTGGTCGGCGTGCTGGGTATGGGGGGTGACCAGCACCACCGCGTCGATATCCGGGTCGCTAAAGGCGTCATCGAGATTGTCGGTCAGGGTGAGTTCCTGAGCATCACAAAAATCACGCACATTTTCGGGCGCCAGATCGACCGCGCGTGTAAATTTGATCTTGTCCGAGCCCTTGGTGGCGGTGACATGGTTCTGTCCCCACCAGCCCAGTCCGACGATTGCGGCGTTGATCATGGTTTTTCTCCTGTTGGCGCCAGTCAGGCGACGGCTTCGCGCTTGCCCGATATCAGGGAGCGTTTGATGGCGTCGAGGGCGGCGACATCGTGGATCATCTGGGCGTTGTCAAACCGGTACGGAGTCGTGCCCGCGATGGCTGCGGCAAAGCCCTCCATGTTGGCGCGCACCGGGTCGACCGGATCGACATTCATGACTTTTGGGTCATCGCCGCGCATGGCAATTTCCACGCTTGTCGGGCTGGTCATCTTGACCCAGCCTTTCGAGCCGAAAACGTTGCCCATGCGGTTGTCGCGGGTGACCATCACGTTGCCGATATAGGCGGTGGCACCACATTCGAAGGTCAGCAGAGCCGAGGCTGTGTCACGCGGAATGATCACGTCGACGATCTGGGCATAGATCTCGGTGATGGAGCCAACATAGTGCTGGAACAGGTCGAGATGGTGGCTGCCCATATGCCACAGCCCACCACCGGGCGCCTCTTTGATATCCATCCGCCAGCTTTGCACATTGGATAATGTGTCGTGGCTGGTGTTGCCCTCCATATGCATGATCTCCCCGAGCTCTCCCGCATCGATCATCTGCTTGATCACGGTTTGGGGGGCACCGTAGCGCTGGTTGTGGCCGAGCCCGAGCATGACCCCGGCCGCTTCAACAGCTGCCACGGAGCGCTGCGCGTCTTCCTTGTTCAGGGCGAAGGGCTTTTCGGTGAAGATGTGTTTGCCCGCCGCCGCGGCCGTGATGATCTGTTCGGTGTGCTGGGAATGGGGGGTGACGATGATTACGGCTTCGATCTCCGGATCTGCCAGGACCGCCTCGAAGGATTCTGCCGTCTTCAGGCCGAATTCCTTTGCGGTTTTTTCTGCGAGGTCTTTGTCGCGATCGACCACCGTGGTGATGCGAACCGTTTCGCTTTTGTCATTCGTGGCACGCAGATGGGTCTGACCCCACCAGCCGAGCCCGATAATGGCGACGTTGAGCATGTTTTCTTCCTCCAGATTCAACGCGCTTGAGGGATTCTGCGATTCCTCTGCGCGTTATTGATAGCGATTTTCTCACAGACCGAGACCATTTGGAAACGAAGCGGCGTCCCTTTTATTTGTGTGCTAACACGGCATCAGCAAATGGAGAACGGCCATGAAATTCGGATTGTTCGGTAGCGCCCAGGCCAAACGCGGCGGCCCCGATGTGGACAGTGCGAAAGGTTATCGCGACTGGCTCGAATATAACATCGAGGCGGAGGCGCTGGGCTTTCACAGCACCTGGGCTGTCGAACATCACTTCACCGGCTTCGGTCAGGTGTCGGCGACGGTCAATCTCATGACTTATCTCGCCGCCCAAACCTCCACGATCCGTCTGGGAACCGCCGTGATGGTTCTGCCGTGGCATGACCCGGTTCTGCTCGCCGAACAGACAGCGACGCTGGATCTGTTGTCGGGCGGGCGTTTTGATTTTGGGGTCGGCAAGGGCTATCGCTTCAACGAGTTCAAGGGGTTCAAAATCCCCATGGAAGACGCCGGCGAACGCTTTGAGGAATCCCTCAAGATCATGACCAAGGCGTGGACCGAGGATGAAACCTGGTCCTATGACGGCAAGTATTGGTCCTATGACGAGATTATCGTCGAACCGCCGACCGCCCAGCAGCCCCATCCGCCGTTCTGGATGGGCGCGGGCAGCCCGGAATCGATCGAGTTGGTGGCGAATCGCGGTTACAACCTGCTGGTTGATCAATTTGCGCCGGTCGAAACGACTATCGGACGGGTGAACACCTTCCGAGACAGCGTTGAAGCCCGTGGACGGACTTTCAATCCTTATGAAGTCGGTGTTGCGCGTGGACTTTATGTGGCCAAGGACGCCGCTGATCGTGACGCGGCCATCGAACGCCGCATCGCCGCGCGTGCACGTGTCGATAATCTTGCCCAGCGTCCTGATGGGGGCAACAAGGCCTCTATCATGTCCTATGACGATTCTGTTAAAACCACCGCAGAAGCCGCGTTGTTCGGAACCATCGACGAAATCGCTGAGAAGATTCAGAAGATGCGCGACGCCGGAGTTCGCTACATGCTGTTCTCCGATGGCGGCTCGGGCATTGAGGGACTGCGCGCCTTCTCGAAAGAGATCATCCCGGCTTTCTTCGATGCCGAAGATGATTCCGTCATCGCGCGGGCAGCCGAGTAACCTTGTATAATTGACCTTCGACCGGCGCGGGTTTTCCGCGCAGGACAGGTGTGTCACGACACCAATGACGCAGACGAGGACTAGCTATGGCGCTTGAGCTCTATCACCACGACGCATCGACCTGCAGCCAGAAGGTGCGAATCTGCCTGGCCGAAAAAGACGTCGACTGGGTCAGCTGCCATCTGGATCTGACCGGCGGGGAAAACCTCACCGCAGGGTTCCTCGCGATCAATCCGAACGGGGTTGTGCCCGCCTTCGTCCATGACGGTACGCCGATCATCGAGTCCACGGTGATGTGTGAGTATGTGGACGAGGTTTGGCCCGAGGGTGCGCGGCTCACGCCGGAAGACCCGAAGAAGCGCGCCGAGATGCGAGCCTGGCTGCGCTACATCGATGAGGTGCCCTCGATGGCCGTGCGGGTGCCGACTTTCCAGCATCTGCTGATCGACCGGTTCAAGGAAATGAGCGAGGAAGAATACGCAAATTTTCGCGACAGCAACACGCTGCGTCGGGATTTCTTCATGCGCCTGAACCGCACTGGATTCAGCGACGAAGAGTATGAAAACTCCCTGTTGCAGCTGCAGGCCACGATCGCGCGCATGGAGTCCACGCTCGCCGCAGACGGTCCGTGGCTTGTCGGCGCCCACTACACGATCGCGGATATCTGCATGGCGCCGTTATTCCAGCGCATGGAAGATCTCGGCATGAGCGAGATGTGGGACGACGCCCCGCATGTGGCGGACTGGTTCGCCGCCATCAGAACTCGCCCGGCCTATGACGTGGCCTTCTATCCCGGCTCGCGCATGACCGATCTGTTCCCGCAACTGCGCGAAGCTGCGCAGGACTAGGGTTCGCCGCGTTTGCTAGACTAAGCCCTCATCCTGAGTCTGACGAAGGACGAGGGCGACAACCCCATACTTCGACAAGCTCAGCATGAGGTTGTTTTTTTGTAGCTATGGTCTGTCGATGGATCTGGGGCTAACGACGGAGGCCGGACGTTTCTGATTCAGGACAGCGCGTCGGCCAGAAAGTCGAAGACCAATCGGATCCGGCGACTGGTGTGTAGCTCGCGATGGGTTGCAAGCCAGATGGGCACCGGGACAGGTTTCAAATCCGGGAGCACACACTCCACGCTCGGTGTGATCGCAGCGACCTCTTTGGCATTTACGCAAATCCCCATACCCTGTTTCACAAGTTCCCAGGCGACGACACCGCTGGCTGAGGAAATTCCAAAGTTAGCTCGTGTGAGCGAAAGTCCGAGGTCGTTCAACACGGAAATCATGCGGTCGTTATCCCCGATTCCAATAAAATCGGCGTTCATCAAATCGGCCGGTGTTTTGGGGCGTCCGATACGGTCCAGATAGCTGGTCGCGGCATAAAGGTGACCAGACGTCTCGCGGAGAAGTTTCGCGATCAGCTCCGGCTGGCTCGGGCGGACATGGCGGATCGCAATGTCCGCCTCCCGGCGCTGCAGATCGCTAATGGTGTTGGATGAGACAATCTCAATTTCAATGCCCGGCGCGATGGCTCGAAGTTGTTTGAGCACCGGCGGCAAGAGATAAGCCGACATTATGTCGGTTGCGGTAATGCAGATATGGCCTTCGATAGATTTCGATTGGCCGGAGGCCGTGTGAGAGATGTGGCTGGCAGCCTCGCCCATCGTCCGGACATGTTCGAGCAATTCCTGACCGGATTGGGTCAGTTCCAGCGAACGCCCAACCCGCTCGAACAACGTGACGCCGAGTTCGGCCTCAAGCGCCGAGACCTGGCGGCCGAGCGTCGGCTGTGTGAGGCCGAGCGCACGGGCGGCAGCGGACAGAGAGCCCTCCTCGGCGGTGACGAGAAACGCCCGGGCTCTGTTCCAGTCGAATGTTACGGACTGCCAATTCATGCATATGTGTATACAAAGAAGCATAAATTTAGCAATTTATATTCGATAAAGGCATGGTTATGTAGCGTCCATCAGATCACGCACAAAGGATAGATCGATGGGTCAGGCGCACAGTTTCTGGGACAGGCACGCCGCACGGTATGCGAAAAGTCCTATCGCCGACGAGGACTCCTACCAGCAGAAGTTAAAGGTCACGCGCGAATATCTGCGCCCTGACATGGAGCTTCTGGAGATTGGCTGCGGCACGGGATCGACAGCGCTCATCCACGCACCCTTCGTGAAGCATATTCACGCGACCGATATATCACCAAAAATGATCGAGATTGCACGGTCGAAGGCGGATACGCAGAATGTCACGAATGTGGATTTCGAGGTGGCAACGCTCGACGACCCTCACAATCAGGACGAGACGTATGATGCAGTTCTCGGACTTAACATCCTGCACTTGCTTGAAGACCGGGACGAGGCGATCTCAAGGGTTCGCGCCATGCTTAAGCCGGGGGGGGTGTATTTGTTAGCGGCACGGCTTGTCTTAGCGAAACGATGAAGTGGTTTAAGCTGATCGGGCCGGTGGGGAAATTCTTCGGCCTGGTGCCGGTCATCCGCGTGTTTACGGTTCAGGATCTGGTCACCAGCCTGACCCACGGTGGCTTCGAGATTGAACATCAATGGCAACCCGGCAAGGGTAAGTCATTGTTCATCGTCGCCAGGAAACTGGCATAGCGCGGGCTACTTCTTCTCCGGCAGCTTGGCTTCCTTCTCGATGGTCGGGCCTTCGGCTTTGACCCAGGCGCCGTAGCCGCCGCGCATATGGGCGACGGGGGCGAGGCCCATATCGTTGACGGCTTTGGCCGCCAGCGCCGAGCGCAGGCCGCCGGCGCAGTAGAAGATGAACTTCTTGCCGGTGGTGAAAATCTCCCGGTGATACGGGCTTTCCGGATCCACCCAGAATTCGAGCATGCCGCGGGGCATGTGCTGGGCCCCGGGGATCGTGCCGTCACGCCAAAGCTCGCGAACGTCGCGGATATCGACCAGAACCACGTCTTCGTCGCTCTGAACCGCCATGACCTCTTCGACTGTAAGGGTTTCGATCTGCTGCTCGGCTTCCTCGCAGAGGTGCTTGATACCTTTGGTGATCATGTTCTCATCTCCGTGTCGTTCGTCGCGCTTGTCGACGGCTGAAAGTTGCGAACATGACTATACCGATTCTTTCGCATTGGGACTCGAAACCAAGAGGGAGAAATGTGCTAAATAGGACGCATCAGATATGGCGCGGTTTCGCGCGTGATTTCAACACACAGACCAAGAACATCGGACAGGGACGAGAGTCATGACGGATATGATCCAGGCGGGAAACATTCAGGTTGCCGCGGAGCTTTATAATTTTATCAATGATGCGGCGCTGCCCGGAACGGGGGTCGATCAGGATCATTTCTGGGCTTCGGTTGGTGCCCTGGTGAACGAGTTGGGCCCGCGTAACGCCGAACTCCTTGCCAAGCGGGACGACCTGCAGTCCAAACTCGATACCTGGCATAAGGCAAACCGCGACACCGAATTCGATCCGTCCGCCTATCAGGCCTTTCTGCAGGAGATCGGTTATCTGGTGCCCGAAGGTGACGCCTTCGGGGTTGAAACCGCCAATGTCGACCCGGAGATTTCGACCATCGCTGGCGCCCAGCTGGTGGTGCCGATCACCAATGCCCGCTACGCGCTGAACGCGGCAAATGCCCGCTGGGGCAGCCTTTATGATGCGCTGTACGGCACGGATGTGATTTCCGACGATGGCGGTGCCGAGGTCGGTTCGGGCTACAATCCGGCCCGCGGGGCAAAGGTCATCGCCTATGCGCGTGACGTGCTCGATTCTGCTGCACCGCTGGCGTCCGGTTCTCATGTGGATGCCATTGGCTATACGGTCGAGGGCGGCGCGCTTGCCGTGGCCACCGGGTCCGGTTCGACCGGGCTGGCCGATCCGGCACAGTTCGTCGGCTATCTCGGCGACGCCAGCGCCCCGAATTCAATTCTGCTGGCCCATAACGGCCTGCATATGGAAATCGTGGTTGATCGTAGCCATCCCATCGGCAAGGACGATGCCGCGGGTGTCGCAGATCTGGTGCTCGAAGCCGCCATGACCACGATCATGGATTACGAAGATTCGGTCGCCACCGTCGATGCCGAAGACAAGGTCGTCGCTTATGCCAATTGGCTCGGCCTCAATAAGGGCACGCTGACCGCGTCCTTCCAAAAGGGCGGCAAGACCGTCGAGCGCGCCATGGAAGGGGACCGGACCTACACGGCCCCGAATGGCGGTGAGCTCACCCTGCACGGGCGTTCGCTGATGCTGGTGCGTAATGTCGGTCATCTGATGACCATCGGCATGGTGACGGACAAGGACGGCAACCCGGCTTATGAAGGTATTCTCGACGGTGTCTTCTCGGCGCTGATTGCGATGCATGATTTGCAGGGCAAGGGTGCCCACGCCAACAGCCGCGCAGGTTCGGTCTATATCGTGAAGCCGAAGATGCACGGCCCCGAAGAAGTCGCCTTCTCTGACGAGCTGTTCACCCGGATTGAGGACGCGCTGGGTCTGGCGCGCAACACCATCAAGATGGGGATCATGGATGAGGAGCGCCGCACCACGGTGAACCTCAAGGAATGCATCCGGGCGGCCAAGAACCGCGTGTTCTTCATCAACACCGGCTTCCTCGATCGCACGGGCGACGAGATGCACACCTCCATGGAGGCCGGCGCGATGATCCGCAAGGGCGACATGAAGGCCGCTCCGTGGATCCAGTCCTACGAAGACTGGAACGTGGATATTGGCCTCGAATGCGGGCTGCCGGGCCACGCTCAGATCGGCAAGGGCATGTGGGCCATGCCGGATCTGATGGCGCTTATGATGGAGCAGAAAATCGGCCATCCGACCGCCGGGGCGAACACCGCCTGGGTGCCGTCGCCGACCGCGGGCACCTTGCACGCGCTGCATTATCATCAGATCGATGTGACCGCCCGTCAGGCAGAGCTCAAGACCCGTGGCCGGGCTGAACTCAACAACATCCTGACCATCCCGGTCACCGACCGTCCGAATTGGCCGGAAGCCGATATTCAGGCCGAACTCGACAACAACGCCCAGGGCATTCTGGGCTACGTGGTGCGCTGGATCGATCAGGGTGTGGGCTGTTCCAAGGTTCCCGATATCAACGACGTCGGCCTGATGGAAGATCGCGCGACTTTGCGGATTTCAAGTCAGCACATCGCCAACTGGATGCATCACGGCATCGCCTCGGAAGCTCAGGTCATGGAGACCATGAAGCGGATGGCTGGCGTGGTCGACGAGCAGAATGCCGGGGACGCGCTTTATCGTCCGATGGCAGCAGATTATGAGGGCTCGATCGCCTTCCAGGCGGCCTGTGATCTGGTCTTCAAGGGGCTGGTCCAGCCGAACGGCTACACCGAGCCGATCCTGCACGCCCGCCGCATCGAGGCGAAAGCGAAGTTCGGCAGCTAAACGCGAACTCCAGGCAAGAGATTGAGAAGGGCGGGTCTTGGACCCGCCTTTTTCTGTCTGGGCGGTGGATCGCCGCGCCCTGCGGCCTCGCGATGACGGTGAGGGTTGTCCCGTCATTGCGAGACGCCGTTAGGCCGGCGTGGCAATCCAGTTCCGGGAGGCGAAGCCAGCGCTTACGCTCGTGCCGAGGAGTACGCCGACACACCGCGGGCATTTTCGTCGGTCTCCAGGGCATGGGCGACCGGCGGGAAGGCGCGCTGGCCGCAATCCATCCGCGGGCACGTGCGGCAGGACACACCGATCGGCACGATTCGTTCCGGGCGTTCGAGATTGATCCCGTCCGCATAGACCAGCGCGGCCGCGTCGCTCATCTCACAGCCCAGGCCGATCGACAGATAGCTGCGGGGCTGGCCATAGCCGCCATTAGCTTTGTGGACCGTGCGGGCGATGCAAAAGAAGGTTTTGCCGTCGGGCATCTGGGATATCTGGACGTTGATGGTGCCGGGCTGCAGAAACGCGGTGTAGACGTTCCAGCGCGGGCACGCCCCACCATGGCGGGGGATGTGGATACCCGAAAGGGAGAACCGCTTGGAGATGTTACCCGCGATGTCGGCCCGCAGCAGGTGAAAGGGCACGCCGCGTTTGCGCGGTCGCTGCAGGGTGGTGAGGCGATGGCAGGCCTGCTCGAAGCTCACCCCGAAACGGTGCTGCAGCAATTCGACATCATAGCGATGGGTCCGGGCAGCTTTGTGAAACGCGTCATAGGGCATCAGCACGGCGCCCGCGAAGTAATTGGCCAGGGCGATGCGGGCCAGGGTGCGAGCATCCTCGCCGGTGAAGTCACCCTCATCGACGAGGGCGTGGATATCCTGTTCGGCGGCGAGCAGGCCGATCTGGTGCGCTGCCTGAAAGTTTCGGCTGTCGGCGCGCAGCATGGTCGAAAGACCAAGAATGCGCGTGTCCGGATCGTAGCGGCGCACGGCTCTGGTGTCGTCATCGGGCAGGTCGACCACGCGGACCCCAAACGTGTTGGACAGAAAAGTTGTCATCGCCCGCAGCGTGTCTTCCCCGGACAGGGCGGAATCGTGGTTCACCCGTTCGGCGGCTTCCTCTAGCTCGGGAAAGTAATTTGCCCGGGCCTGGAGGAAGTCGGAGACCTGCTCGCTGGGCAGCCGATCGCTTACAGGGGCCTCGACGGTATCAGGGCCGGGTTGGGTTCCGGTCTCTTCGGCATCGTCACGCATGTTCCGGTAGCGGTCATAAAGCGTAAGAACGGCGCGAGCGACGGTGGCGTTGGAGGTCACCATGTCCCGCACATCGGTGTTGGTCAGGTCGATCTCGCCAAACAGATCGTCGCCAAAGGCTTCCATCAGATCTGCGCTGAGGCGGCCTTCATCGCTCTCGGCGATTTCGCTGAGTTCCAGGTCAAACCGCTCGGCGAGTTTTATCAGCAGGGGGACCGTCAGGTTTCGCCGGTTGTGCTCGATCAGGTTCAGGTAGCTGGCCGAGATTCCCAGCTCGATGGCCAGGGCGGCCTGGCTCAGACCTTCCTGGCGCCGGAGACGGCGGACGCGACCGCCGAGTTTCGGCGTGTTCGATTTTGGGGCATCTGTTGTCGGGACATCAAGACTGGCCATGGCGGAATCCCGCGGTTTTGGGCGTTTGTGCTTTACAGTGTTTGCAATTGCGGCGCAGAAAATTTACAAAACTTTACAAATTTTCTTCAATAATACCAGTGGGTTGTTGCATTGTGCGACTGCGTTGTCAATTCTTCACATCATGATTGGACGGCATGACGTCGTTCAAGTGTTTTGACGGAGAATTCAAATGCCCAATGATATGTCATCGATGATGCGCCGCGACGGCGACAATGAAAGCTGGCCGACCCCGGAATGGGCGCCGGATCGCTGGGCCGGGGTGGCGCGGGATTACACCCAGGCCGACGTCATACGCCTGAGCGGTTCGCTCCCGATCCGGCATACATTGGCCGAGAACGGCGCGATGAAGCTCTGGAAGCTGCTGGCTGAAGAGGATTTCGTTCCCACGCTCGGTGCCTATACGGGCAATCAGGCCGTCCAGCATTTGCGGGCCGGCCTCGAGGCGATCTATCTCTCGGGCTGGCAGGTCGCGGCCGACGCGAACTCTTCGGGCCAGATGTATCCCGACCAGAGCCTTTATCCAGTCGACAGCGTGCCCGCGGTGATCAAGCGCATCAATCAGGCTTTCCAGCGCGCCGACCAGGTGCAGACCATGGAGCGGGCCGACGGTCAGGAGACGACCGATATCGACTTCTTCGCGCCGATCATTGCCGACGCCGAAGCGGGCTTCGGGGGACCGCTGAATGCTTTCGAACTGATGAAGTCGATGATCGAGGCCGGTGCGGCTGGGGTCCATTTCGAAGACCAGCTGGCGGCGGAAAAGAAATGCGGTCATCTCGGCGGCAAGGTGCTCGTCCCCACGGGTACGTTTACCCGGACCCTGAATGCGGCCCGCCTCGCCGCCGACGTGATGGGGGTTTCGACCCTGATTATGGCCCGGACGGATGCCAATGCAGCCCAGCTGATTACCAGCGATATCGACCCGCGTGATCATGCGTTCCTGACCGGCGAACGCACCACGGAAGGTTTCTATCGGATCACCGGTGGTCTGGATTGCGCCATCGCCCGCGGTCTGGCTTATGCGCCTTATGCGGATCTGATCTGGTGTGAGACGGCGACCCCGGATCTGGATGAAGCGCGGCGCTACGCCGAAGCCATCAAGGCCGAGTTCCCGGACCAGATGCTCGCCTATAACTGCTCGCCGTCCTTCAACTGGGCCAAGCATCTCGACAAGGACGACATGCGCCGCTTCCAGCGCGAGATCGCGGCGATGGGGTACAATTTCCAGTTCGTTACCCTGGCCGGCTTCCACAGCCTGAACCACGCCACCTTCCAGCTGGCCAATGCCTATAAGAAGGACGGCATGGCTGCTTACTCGGTCCTGCAGGAAGCCGAGTTTGCGTCCGAGGTCGATGGCTACTCCGCCACGCGCCATCAGCGCGAAGTGGGCACGTCCTATTTCGATGCCGTATCGACGACGGTGTCAGCCGGTGAATCATCCACTACAGCCATGGCAGGCTCCACGGAGACCGCGCAGTTCTAGGTTTGCGGATCAAAATTCGGAGAGGGGCTCGCGTTTCGGCGCGGGCCCTTTCTTTTTACGGCCTGATTAAGCTGGCGGGGTTGCCGAGCGCACCAGCAGCAGGCCGAGTCCGGCCATAATGCCGAGGCCGATCAGGGTCAGAGCGAGGGGCACCGGTGAAGCCGTCCCCAGACTGCTAAGCCCAAACGAGATCACCGCACCGGTCCCCAGCTGGGCAAACCCCAGAAACGAGGCGGCTGAGCCCGCGACCCTTGGATCAACCCCGACCGCTCCGGCCATGGCATTGGGGAAGATAAAGCCGTTGAAGAAAGCAAAGATAACCACCGGGACAACCAGTGGTGCGATGCCTTGCATGTCGGACAGAATCAGAAGCAACACCGGGGCCCCGGTCACACCGAGCACGCCGATCAAGAGTGTCCGGTTGATCCCCAAATGTCGCACGATCCTACTGGCGGTGAAGTTGCCAGTCACGAACTGGGTCGCGATCACCATCAACGTAAGACTGAAGACAAAGGGTGAAACCCCCTGCTGTTCGATCAGCAGGGCTGGACCGACCGCGAGATAGCCGAAAAACCCGGTGGTCCCGAAGGTGAAAGTCACCGTGTAGCCAAGATAGAGCCGGGATCGGAACAGGCCTGCATAGCGTATGAAAATCGTGCTCCAGCGGTCTGGTACGCCACCTACCAGTGGCCGCGTCTCGCGCATCCAGATGCCTGTGCCCAGCAGCAGGAACCCGGTCAGGATCGCGAGAAACCAGAAGATCGCCCGCCAGCCGAACTGGCTGTCGATGCCGCCGCCGATTACCGGCCCGATGGCAGGCGCCACCGATTGCAGCATCGCCACAAAGGCCATGATGCGCGCGGCCTCAATCCCGCGATGGGTGTCCTGGATCACGGCCCGTGGGGTGATCAGAGTGGCGCAACCACCTGCGGCCTGAAACACCCGGGCGAGGATCAGCATCTCGATACTGTCGGCCATCGCGGCCCCGGCACTGGCCAGACCGAACAGGATCAGCCCGCCATAGAGAACCGGCTTGCGCCCGAACCGGTCAGAGAGCGGCCCGACCACCAATTGGGCGATGGCGAAAGCCAGCAGGAACGCTGAAATTGTGTTGAGAGCCATCCCGTAGGGGGTGGCAAAGCTGCGCGCGATCTCCGGGATCGATTGGGTGTGGATGCTGACCGCCAGGGGCCCGAGCGCGGCGAGAGCACCGAGAAAGATCACAGGCGGCATGGATCGCGTCGGTTCGGAAACCGACGTTGGCGGCACGGTGGTCATCGGGGGTTAGTCTTCCAGCCAGTCGGAGAAATACTTGCCGGAATCGCCACCGAGCTTGCCGGGATCGGCCTGGAACAGCTCGAGCAGGACACCGTCGGGTGCGGGGCACATGATGTATTTCCACGCATCGAAATCACGGATGCCGCTGCGAAATTCGATGCCCTTGGTGCGCAGCCGCGATTCCAGGGCTTCGAGGTCGTCGGTGCGGATACCGATATGGTGAACCGCGCCGTGGCCTTCGTCACGGGGTGCCTGATCGTAAAGATGTAGCCGGCCTGAGCCGATCCGCATGAAGACGTTGCGTGCGCCACCGAATTCACCGTCATAGGCGACTTCCGCTCCCAGCATGTCACACCACCAGGTGATGGTGGCGTCGATGTCGGAGCAGAATAGATGGGTGTGGTGGAGGTGTTCGGTCATCGGGGAACTCGGCAAGGGTGTGGCGGGTACTTTATCACGCCAGAGGACAAACAGAGTCTGTTTTCACGCATGGCAGACGCTCGGCATTCCGCCTATTCTGGCGCCAATTCAATCCCAGATGAATGCGCACCACTAATCCCGGAGAGCCCATGACTTTCATCGATCCGAAAATGCGCTACACGAAGAAGTATCTCGAAGTGAATGGCCGCCGGTTGGCCTATGTGGATGAGGGGGAAGGTGATCCCATCGTCTTCGTGCACGGGAACGCCACGTCGTCCTATATGTGGCGCAATATCATGCCTCACCTCGAAGGGCTCGGCCGTCTGATCGCGCTGGACAATATCGGGCAGGGGGATTCCGACAAGCTGCCCGATAGCGGCCCGGGCAGTTACATGATTCCCGAACATTTGATCTATTTCGACGGCGCGCTGGAGGCGTTGGGGGTACGCGAAAACGTGACCCTGGTCATGCATGACTGGGGCGGGTCCCTTGGTCTTTCCTGGGCCAACCGGCATCCGGATGCCCTCAAAGGCCTGGCCCATTGCGAGATCGTGGTGGCCAATCACGCGAGTTACGATTCCTACCGCGATGGCCACGGCGAACGGGTCCGCCGCGCCCAGGGTCCCGAAGGCGAAGCGCTGGTGCTCGAGGGCAATTTCTTCGTTGAGAATGTCTTCACAGGCGGGGTGATCCGCGAGGTTGATGCGGAAACCATGGCTGAAATTCGCCGCCCTTATGAAGAATCCGGTGAGGCCCGCCGCCCGACCCTGTCCTGGGTTCGCCAGATACCGATTGGCGGGAAACCTGCCGACGTGGCCGAGCTATCCGAACGATTATCTTCCTGGATGACCACAATCGACACGCCAAAACTGTTCATAGAGGGAGACCCGGGGCAGATCATCGTTGATCGGGACCTTGCTATCATCGAAAGCTGGCCCAATCAGGACCGGATCAAAGTCCGTGGTTTGCATCACCCACAGGAAGATTCGCCGGATGATATCGGGCGCGGTCTGTCGGACTGGTACAAGAAGATTTCTTAAGTTCGGTATGGTCAATTACCTTTCCAGGTATCCTTCGAGACGGCGCTCTGCGCCTCCTCAGGATGAGGTCAATAGCTTCACGCTCGTCCTCATCCTGAGGAGCGAGCATTGCGAGCGTCTCGAAGGATGTTGAGCTAGTATCAATCCCTATCATCCGCATGACATTTCACCGTGAGGTGGCACTTTTAGCCGTCTTGCCGCATCCTGCCGCCCTTCCTTATTCTCAATACCCGGGTGAACCGAAATGACCGATATCAGTCCTCACATGCCCTACGAGAAGCAGTTCGTGGAGGTTCTGGGTCAGCAGATGGCCTATGCCGAGTACGGCGAAGGCGACCCGATCGTGTTCCTCCATGGCAATGCCACATCGTCCTATATGTGGCGCAATATCATGCCTCATATGGAGGGCAAGGGTCGGTTGATCGCGATCGACAATATCGGCCAGGGGGATTCCGCACGGCTGCCGAATTCAGGGCCCGACACCTATCGGCTGGTGGAGCACCAGACCTATATCGACGGTGTCCTTGAGGCACTCGGTGTGCGTGAGAATGTCACCTTCGTGATGCATGACTGGGGCGGGCCGCTGGGGCTGACCTGGGCGATGCGCCATGAGGATTTGATCAAGGGGCTGGCCTATTGCGAGACGCTGGTCAGCGTTCATGAAAGTTATGACGACTACCCGGATGCGGTGGGCAATATGCTCCGGCGTCTGCGGACTGAGGAAGGCGAACAGCTGGTGCTCGAAGAAAACTTCTTCGTTGAAAAGGTCTTTACCGCCGGGGTGATCCGGGAGGTCGACGACGAGACCATGACCGAAATTCGCCGTCCCTATAAGGAAGCCGGCGAAAACCGCCGGGCAACCCTGACCTGGCCCCGCGAAATTCCGATCGCCGGAGAACCCGCCGATGTGTCGCGTCTGACCCATGAACTGTCGGGCTGGATGACGACCAACGACATCCCCAAGCTGTTCATCAATGTCGGTCCCGGCCAGATCGTGTTCGAGAAGGATCTCGAGATTTTGCGATCCTGGTCACACACCACCGAGGTCACCGTGCGCGGGAAGCATCACCCGCAAGAGGATTCACCGGATGACATCGGCAAGGCTCTTGCCGCATGGCACGCCGGGTTGTAAGCGAAGACTGAACAAAAATTCGAAGGGGAAATAGGCATGGATTACGAAAAAGTCTGGGACGAAGTCGAGTTCTACTCGAACGACAACAAGACAGCGGCGTATCTCTATCGTCCAAAGGACTGGAAGCCCGGCGACCCGCCACGTCCGGCAATTTCCGTCCTCCATGGCTATACCGGCATGAAAGACGTCTACGGCATGGATGTGCCCCAGTGGCTTTGGGAAAACGGATATTTCGTATTGTCCCATGACTATCCTGGTTTTGGCGTTAGCGAAGGTGAACGCGGTCGTCATCGTCCGCTGGAGCAGGCGCAGAGCGTCTATGATGCCGTCACCTATCTGCAAACCGTCGACGGCGTTGATCCTGAGCGCATTGGTTATTACGGCTCCAGCTATGGTGGGGCCCACGCGATCTGGTGTGCCGCATTTGACGAACGCGTAAAAGTCGTCGTCTCGGCCGTGATGGTCGCGGATGGTGAGCGCTGGATGCAATCAGTCCGCCGTCCCCATGAATGGGAAGAATTCAAAGCGAAGGTCGAAGAGGCCGAGCGCAAGCGTGTGCTGACCGGCGAGAAAACCCATATCCCGCTGCCGGAAATCATGCTCACCGATCCGCACACCCAAATGGTGATCGATCAGTTCCATTCGAAAAGCGGCCGCTACAATCCCGAATACGATCTCGAAAGCGCCATGGCGAATATGCGCTTCCGGCCGGAATGGGTGGCCCACAGAATTTCACCGCGCCCGGTTCTGATGATCTATGCGGAGAACGATAATCTGGTGCCACCGGCCGAGCAGCTGTCCTGCTACGAAGAGCTCGGGGAGCCGAAGAAGCTCGTCAAGCTGCCGAACTGCCAGCATTATGAATCCTATCAGTTCTGTAACGCCGAAACCCATGCCATCCAGAAGGGCGAAGCGCTGGATTGGTATGCGAAGTATCTTTAGGGATCGGGATGAGCGAACTCCCGCATCCTTCGAGACGGCGCTCTGCGCCTCCTCAGGATGAGGTTGAGACATCTTTGCCTTGATCTCATCCTGAGGAGCCGGTGAAACCGGGGTCTCGAAAGGTGTTGAGGACGTGTGGACGATAACAATAGAAATCTCATCCTGAGGAGCCGGTGAAACCGGCGTCTCGAAGGATGCTGAGGAAGTCCGGACAATGAAGAACCTCTGGTCGGACCGCGATGCCCGCAGCTTTGTGCGGCGTTATGGGCGCGATGGCGTGAACCGCGATGTGGCGTTGCGGGTCTACACCACGCGTTTGCTGGGCGGTGATCCGCGGCTCGTTCTGCATGGCGGGGGCAACACGTCGGTTAAGACAGTGGCCACGGATTTGACCGGCGCGTCCCTCGACGTGCTTTGCGTAAAAGGCAGCGGCTGGGACATGGGCGATATTGAGCCGGCCGGGCTGCCGGCGGTGCAGCTCGAACCTTTGCGTGAACTCGAAGCCCTCAAGGGGTTGAGCGACGAAGATATGGTCAATGTTCAGCGGCGTAATTTGCTGGATTCCAAGGCCCCTAATCCCTCTGTCGAGACCCTACTGCACGCGTTCCTGCCCCACAAATTTGTCGATCACACCCATTCGACTGCTGTCCTGGCTCTGACCGATCAGCCGGATGGGGCAAAAATTTTCCGGGATGTTTACGGCGAACGCGCGGCCTATGTGCCCTACATTATGCCCGGTTTTGCCCTGGCTAAATCCTGTGCCGCCTATCATCGCAAAAACCCGAATGTCGACGGTCTGATCCTGCTCAAACACGGGATTTTCACTTTTGGGGAGAGCGCTGAAGAAGCCTATGGCCGGATGATCAACATGGTCAGCCTGGCCGAGCGTCGGCTCCGGACCGGAGACAAGAGCCAGGTTCTGCTGCCGGCCAAGGTGGCATCCGGACGGGTCGCCAAGGTGCCTGCGATCGCGCCCCAATTGCGGGGCCTGCTGGCACAGGGGGCGTCGGACGATTCAACCCGGTTCGTGCTCAGTTTTCGCACCAATCCCGCCATTCGTCGGTACGTCGATGGCGCCGATCTGGCCCGTTACAGCCAGCAGGGACCAGTTACCCCCGACCATGCGATCCGGATCAAACCCAAGCCGGTTATTCTGCCGCGGCCGCTGGCCGATGATTTGGAGGGGTTTTTCAAATCTGCGCAACGGGCGATCGCGGATTATGAAACCGCCTATCGTGCCTATTTCCTGCGCAACAACACCGATGTTGATAACCCCAAAACCCCGCTCGATCCGGTCCCGCGGGTTTTGCTGGTGCCTGGGCTCGGTTTTTTCGCGGTTGGAAATTCAGCGAAGTCTGCCGATCTCGCCGCTGACCTTTATGAGAACAATGTCGCTGTCATCACGGCAGCTGAAGGCATCGGCCGGTTCCGTTCGATCTCCGATCACGACATGTTCGACATTGAGTACTGGTCGCTGGAGCAGGCCAAGCTCGGCGGTGGCCGGGAAGCTGATTTGGCGCGACAGGTGGTGGTGATCACAGGCGCGGGAGGGGCGATCGGACAAGCGACGGCGCGGGCATTTCGTGCGGCCGGGGCCGAAGTCGCGTTGCTGGATCTCGACCCCTCGACGATCGATGCGCTGGCGGCAGAAACAGGAGGGCTGGCGATCACATGTGACGTCACCGACGGGGCTTCGGTGACCCGGGCCTTCGCGGCGGTGTCTGAGCGTTTCGGGGGCATGGATATTCTGGTCTCGAATGCCGGGGCCGCCTGGCAGGGGAAAATTGGCGAGGTCGATGACGCTGTCCTGCGGCAAAGTTTCGAGCTGAATTTCTTCGCCCATCAGCGGATCGCGCAGGCGGCGGTTAAAATTATGCGGGCGCAGAATACCGGCGGAGTTTTGCTGTTTAATACGTCCAAGCAGGCGATTAATCCGGGCAAGGACTTCGGCCCCTATGGACTGCCTAAAGCCGCCACGCTTTTCCTGTCACGCCAGTACGCGTTGGATTACGGGGAGTATGGCATTCGCTCGAACGCGGTGAATGCAGATCGTATTCGCAGCGGGTTGCTGACCGAAGATATGGTCAGGACACGATCGAAAGCGCGTGGCTTGAGCGAGGGCGCGTATATGTCTGGAAATTTGCTCGGCCGGGAAGTTCTGTCCGAGGATGTGGCAAAGGCATTTGTTGATCTGGCCTGCTCGAAAAAAACCACAGCGGCGGTTCTGACCGTCGATGGCGGCAACATAGAAGCGGCGTTGCGGTAATTCGCTAGGCGCTGAGGCTCTGAATTGCCTCGCGCAGTCGGATCAGCGCCTTGTCGCTGGCCTCGTCCCCAAACATCGTCTCCAGGGCCACGATACCGGATTCTTCGGAATAGGCCGTCCCATCAGACAGGGTCAGCGTCGACGTTTTGCGTTGCGGCACGGCAGCTGCAAGAAATCGTTATTGCGCCGCTGGTGTCAGGAAATCCCAGATGACGGCACCGGTTGGGAAAAGCACCGCCGAATCGGTCACCGATATATCGGTTTCCCGGGCGTTGACAGAGCGAACAATGGCGCTGTCGGGCGGTAGCAGAGCGAGCAGTCGATCCAGCTCTGAGGCGCTGTCCACGTGTCGTATTTCGAGGCGGCCTTCGGGAAGATTCTCGGTCAGGCGATTTCGCGCGATGGTCAAGCCGGTTGCATCTGTACTCGCCAGGGTGATTTTTTCGGGTTTCGCACCACACATGCCGCGCGACAATGCTGCGGCCAGCGCGCGCGCATCCGGACCTGCACCCAGAATGAGGACCTCGGACGTTTTTGCGGGAAGGATTCGGTTGGTCGCGCGGACCGCCGCCAGCAAACGTGGCGCAGCAGCCCGGAGCTCGCCGGGGTTTCGGACAATCAGACCAACTTCGCCGAGGACATGACAGGCTTCATCGACAACGTCGTAAACCGCCTCGGTTTCGTCAAAAAAGCTACGTCGGGGCCGAAAATGAAGGCGCCATGGGCATTGTAGGTGTCTTGCAGAAATTCGTGGATCGCCGAGCGGTCGCTTTCGCTGAGCGCGGGGCCAACCGGCAGAATTTCAATTTCACACGGGCCACAGCCCAGTGCGGCAATGCCGGCTTCAATGAGCTGAAGCTCTGCATCAGCGGCAGATGTGTTGGTCACAACGTAGACCGTGGGGCCTTTGGGTGATGTCGGAAGCGTTACCACGAGATTTTAACCTGCCCCATGCGGACTATTGTGTGCGTCACCGGATCACGTTCAGTTCCACCCTGTCGTCTCAAGTGATATTCTCGTTTACAACAATGCGCAGTCTTTCGAATCAGATTGGCGGCGGCAATGAAACTGGGGGACAGAGGTTGCGAACTGGAGGTCAGGTATTAATCGATGCATTGCGCAAGCATGACGTCGATACGGTTTTTTGCGTGCCGGGTGAAAGTTACCTTGGGGCGCTCGATGCGCTTTACGATGTGCGCGATTCCATTCGTGTCATCACATGCCGCCACGAAAGCGGTGCCACCTATGCCGCTGAGGCCTACGGAAAACTCACCGGTAAGCCCGGAATTGCATTCGTGACCCGTGGGCCAGGGGCCTGTAACGGAAGCATTGGTGTGCACACCGCGTTTCAGGATTCTTCGCCGATGATCCTGTTTATCGGTCAGGTGCCCCGCGAGTTCAAAGGGCGAGAGGCCTTCCAGGAAGTCGACTACAACGCCATGTTTGCCCCGCTCTCCAAATGGGTGGTCGAGGTGGACGACGCCGCACGCCTGCCGGAAATCACCGCACGGGCCTTCGCCACGGCCTCCAGCGGACGCCCGGGGCCTGTTGTCGTCGCGCTTCCTGAAGACATGTTGGTCGATGAGGTTGAAGTTGCAGACGTGTCCGTTGCGCGGCTGTCGGCACCCGAGCCGAGTGAAGGTGATCTTGCAGCGTTCCGCGACATACTCTCGGCATCCACCAGGCCGCTCGTCGTTTTTGGTGGTGGTGGATGGACCGCGGATTCTGTCGCTGACCTGCAGGCTTTTTGCGAGGCGAATGGCTTGCCCACGCTGGCGTCGTTTCGTACCCAGGATATTTTCGACAACGATCATCCCAATTTTGTTGGCGAACTTGGCTACAACACCAATCCCAAGCTCGCCCAGCGGGTCAAAGATGCTGATCTGATCATTTCGATCGGCGCCCGACTGGGGGAGACCGCCACGATGGGCTACACGCTGGTCAAGGCTCCCAAGCCTGATCAGAAGCTAATCCATGTCTATCCTGATCATTCTGAACTCGGGCGCGTGTTTCAGGCCGATTTGCCGATCGCCTCTGATATCGGAGCATTTTTGGCACAGGCGCGTCGTCATATTCAGGTCGATCCGTCGAACTGGGCGAGTTGGCTGGAAGACGGCCGGGCGGAATTTGATGTCTGGACAGTGCCCGGTGAGTATCCCGGACAGCTCAACCTTGCCGAAGCCTTCGTGCAAATGCGCGATATCTTGCCCGACGATGCGATCCTCACGACCGACGCCGGGAACTTTGCCGGGTGGACCAGCCGATTTTTCCGTTTCCGGCGATTCCGCACTCTGCTCGGTCCAACCAACGGTTCGATGGGGTACGGGATGCCTGCTGCCGTGGCTGCCAAGGCTGCATATCCGAACTTGCCGGTGGTCTGCTACGCCGGTGACGGTGGAATTTTGATGACCGGTAACGAGCTGGCCACCGCGGTGCAGCACGATCTGCCGATCGTTCTGATCATTGCGAATAACGGCATGTTCGGCACCATCCGCATGCATGAGGAGCGGGAGTATCCCGGGCGTGAAATCGCCACACAGCTCCGCAATCCCGATTTTGTTGCCTGGGCAGAAGCTTTTGGGGCGCAAGGAGAGAAGGTCACGACAACCGAAGAATTTGGCCCCGCGCTGGAGCGGGCTCTGGCGGCCGGCCGGCCGGCGGTGATCGAACTGGTCGTCGATCAGGAACTGATCTCGAGCAACATCACCCTCACGCAGCTGCGTGAGCGCGTGCAAAAGGCAACGGCGTAGCATTTCGATGTCGGAGTTTAGTCAACGCGCGCTGTTTCTTGATCGTGACGGCGTGATCAATATCGATAGCGGCTATATCTGGCGGCCGGAAGATTTCATCTTCAACGATGGCGTCTTCGAGGCTTGCCGAGCCGCGTGTGCTTTGGACTACCTGTTGATTGTGGTCACCAACCAGGCCGGAATTGGGCGTGGTCTGTATTCGGAGAAGGATTTCCACGCCCTGACCGACTGGATGACCGCACAGTTTCTCGAAAATGAAATCGAAATCGCCCGGGTTTATTTCGCGCCGACCCATCCCGAAGAAGGCATCGGTGTCTATCGTCGCGAATCCCCTGATCGGAAGCCAGGCCCGGGCATGTTGCTCAAGGCGCGAGACGAGTTCGGGATCAACATGGCGGCCTCAGCGCTTGTCGGTGACCGGGAAACGGATATCGAGGCGGGAATCAATGGTGGCGTGGGGACGCGTATCCTGATCGAGGGCGCCGAAGAGGATACCTCTGTCAGCCGTGCCGATGCGGTTCTCGGGTCACTGTCGGAAGCTGTGACGTGGCTTTCCCGGCGGGAAGAGCCCTAGTTTTTGCCGCCGGACAGTCGCCAGTCGATCATTTCGATACGGTCCTGACCGAAGAACAATTCACCATCGACCACAAACGACGGGACGCTCCAGGCCTTGTCGACCAGGGCTTCGTCGGTGTTCGCGCTGAGCTCGGCCGCAACGGCTGCTGAATCAGACGCGGCCACCAGGGCGGCGCCATCCAGCCCGAGCCCGTCCAGAATGCTCGCAACATCATCCCGATCACCGATATTGCGCTCGTCGACCCAGCAACCCCGCATCAGGGCGCGGGTGACCCCGATCGTGTCGAGCCCGGCCTGACCGGCCGCGATAATCACGTGACTTGAAAGATGGAATGGGGCGGGGAAGTGCTTCGGCTCTGAATTGACCGGAATCTCCCGCCAGGCCGCCCACCGGGGCAGTTCCAGAAGCCGGTAGGACTTCATGACATCGGGGCGTTCGCCGAGCGGGCGACCGGAACCGGTTTCGGACCATGTGCGCCCGACATCGGTAGGTTTCAACGCAATCTCGCGACCATGCTTGTCGGCCAATTCGACCAGGGCGTCGAGGCCCATATAGGACCAGGGCGAAACACAGGCGAAGTAGTATTTGATCGGCTTGCTCATTTTCCGGCCTCCACACGTTCAGCAATATATGTCGGCAGCGCGAACGCGCCGAGATGAAGGTTGGGATTGTAATACCGGGTGGCGATATTTGCGGCGGAAAATCGTGCGGTGAGCGTTTCTGCGGAATGCTGACGCAGGGGCGTGTCGTCGGTGGCCCAGCCCATTCCCATGAAACCACCCGCGTAAGTCGGCACCGCGGCGATATAACCATGGGCGTCGACGAAATGCTCGCCGAGCCGGCGCACGGTGGTGGTGAGCTCGTCGCCCTGGATCATGACCACGCCGCTTTGGGTCACCATCACGCCGCCCGGGTTCAGCCGCGCCTTGCAATCGGCGTAGAAGGCCGACGTAAACAGAACCTCTCCCGGGCCCATCGGGTCGGTTGAATCCACGATGATGACATCAAAGGACCGCTCGGTTTCCGCAACGAAGCGAGCGCCGTCAGCGATCAACAGATCTGCGCGGGGGTCATCGAAAGCCCCGTCGGAAATACTCGGCAGATGGGTTTTGCAAAGCTCGACCACCGCCCCATCGATTTCGACCATGGTCACCCGGTCGACCGGGTGACGCAGGGCTTCGCGCAGTATGCCCCCATCACCGCCGCCGATGACGCAAACCTCGCGCGCGCTGCCATGGGCGAACATCGGCACATGGGTCAGCATCTCGTGATAGATGAACTCGTCGCGCTCGCAGATCTGCATGATGCCGTCCAGCGCCATCACCCGACCCCATTGCGCGGTCTGGTAGATCACCAAGTCCTGCAGGTCGGTTTGCTCGCGAAACAGGATCGATTCGACCTGTAAGCCGAGCTGTAACCCGACACCAAGCGCTTCGTCGAACCAGGCCCAGGCCGCGGGGGTGTCGTTCAAGCCACCACGCCCCGGCGGGCTTCGTTCAGGGTCACGCTCCCGGCACTGAACGCGGCTTTCAGGATCGGCAGGGCGTTATGGGGGTTGCACGACCCGCACACGAACACGTCGATCGCGGCATAGTCCCGTTCGGGCCAGGTGTGGATCGAGATATGACTCTCAGCGAGGATCAGCACCCCCGACACGCCGCCGGAATCCGAGAACTGATGCAGATGGGCGCCAAGGACCGTCGCACCGGCAGCTTCGGCGGCCTTGCGCAGGGACGTCTCGATAAAAGGGATATCGGTCAGGTTCTCGGCGTTCCACAGATCGACGAGCAGATGGCGACCTGCGAAGGACACGCCGTTTTCCTGAATGAAGTAGTCGGTGAGGGTCGTGGGTTCTACGACCGCGGAAGCGTTGTTTGCCATCCCATGGGAACTCCTGAAGGCAGTTATCGGGCCAGCGCTTTTTAGTGGAATTTTGCGGCAGTGCAACAACGAAATGTATTGCGACCGAAATCATTATCGGTGGCGCGTTGCACGGTTCTGAAAGGGGGGTCGGGGCGGCTTGCTTCCTGGGTAAGGGAGCAATGAAATCTTTGTACGCGGGAATAGCGCGCGCCGATGTGACGTCCATCACAGGGGAGATATTTTTTTAGAAATCGTCCTCGGCCAGCGCCATCACCGAATCCCCGCCGCGGGTGATGGTTTCCAGATGCATGTTGGCGCGGGGCAGGATGTGGTCGGAATAGAAACGCGCCGTGGTCCGCTTGGAATTGAGGAATTCCGGGCTCGTCCCGCCCTTGGCTTCATTTGCAGTGCACAGCGCGGCACGGGTCATTAGCCAGCCGCCGACAACCGTGCCGGCCAGATGCAGAAACGCATTAGCGCCGGCGAATTTACGATTCACATCGTTATTGGCCGGATCGAGCATCCATTCGGTCGCCCGGCGCAATGCCTTGTTGGCGTTCTTCTGCTCTGCAACGATGGCGGCGATCTCGGGAACATCTGAATCCGGCAGCGTGTCGAGCTCTTCGAGAAGCTCTTCCATCGCTGCTCCGCCGTCGCGCATCAGCTTGCGGCCCAGAAGGTCGATCGCCTGAATACCGTTCGTGCCCTCATAAATCGGGGCAATACGTGCGTCGCGATAGTACTGGGCGGCGCCGGTTTCTTCGACAAAGCCCATACCGCCATGCATCTGCACGCCGGTCGATGCGATATCGACCCCCAGATCGGTACACCAGGCTTTCACGACCGGCGTCAGCAAATCGGTGCGGCGTTGGTTGTAGTCGCGGGTCTCGGGATCGTTGTGATGGCGGGAGCGGTCCAGTGCCGAATTTGTATAATAGGCGAGCGCGCGCATGGCCTCGGTTTGGGACCGCATGGACATCAGCATCCGGCGCACATCGGGATGGTTGATGATCGTGACGGAGTCCTTGCCGCCATCGACCGGTGCAGATTGCACGCGTTCGCGCGCATAGGCCACCGCATGCTGGTAGGCCCGCTCGGCCACGGCGACCCCCTGCAGGCCCACATTCAGGCGGGCATTGTTCATCATCGTGAACATGCAGCGCAGGCCGTCATGTTCCTTGCCAATCACGTAACCGATCGCGCCGTCGCCGTTCTCGCCATAGGACATGGTGCAGGTTGGGCTGGCATGGATGCCCAGCTTGTGTTCGAGACCGATGGCGTAGGCGTCGTTTCGTTCGCCGAGTGAGCCGTCGTCATTGACCAGAAATTTCGGGACCAGGAACAGGCTAATGCCTTTCACCCCGGGAGGCGCATCGGGCAGGCGGGCGAGCACCAAATGGATGATGTTGTCGGTGTAATCCTGCTCGCCGAAGCTGATGTAAATTTTCGTGCCTGTGATTCGGTAGTGATTGCCCTCGCGCTCGGCGCGGGATTTGAGCAGTCCCAGATCGGTGCCCGCCTGGGGTTCGGTCAGGTTCATGGTGCCCGCCCACTCGCCCAAGACGAGCTGGCGCAGGAATTTTTCCTTTAATTCGTCGGAGCCATGAGCGATCACGGATTCGATCGCGCCAATGGTCAGCAGCGGGCACAGTGACCAGGCAAGGTTGGCCGATTGCCACATTTCCTGCAGCGCGGTGGTCATGACCCAGGGCAGGCCCATGCCGCCATGTTCGGGCTCAAAAGGCGTGCCGTTCCAGCCGCCCTCGACGAAACTCGCATAGGCTTCCTTGAAGCCGTCCGGGGTCGTCACGACGCCGTCCTTCAGGGTGGAACCTTGCTGATCGCCACTTTGATTGAGCGGCGCGACCACGTCACGAGTGAACCGGGCAGATTCGGTCAAAATCGCCTCGACGAGATCTTTGGTGGTCTCGCTGAAGACCGGCAATTCTCGAAGGCCGTCCATGTCGCAGAGATTTTCCAGAATGAACTGCATGTCCTGCACGGGGGCGTTGTAGTCCGACATTTAACTCTCCTTGTCCGGGTGAGCTGGTTCTTAAAGAACCTTGCCCGGGTTCATCAACCCCTTGGGGTCCAGCATCGTCTTGATGGATCGCATCATGTCGATTTCGACCCCGGCCTTATGTTCGGCCAGCTTGGCGACCTTGATTTTGCCGATGCCATGTTCGGCGGAAAAACTACCGCGCATGCTGTCCACGATATCGTGGACCAGGTGACATATCTCGTCCCAGCGGGCGAGGAATTCTACTCCATCCGCGCCGTCGGGCTGGGTCAGGTTGTAGTGCACATTGCCGTCGCCCACATGCCCGAAAGCGACCGGGCGGATACCCGGGCAGGCCTTGGTGACAGCGGCGTTGGCCTGTCGGATAAACTCGGGCACCGAGGAGATAGGCACCGAGACATCGTTCTTGATGCTCGCACCTTCGGGTTTCTGGGCCAGCACCATGGCTTCACGCAGAAACCACATCTGTTGGCGCTGGGTTTCCGATTGGGCGATGATCGCGTCAACGATCAAATCATCCTCAAGCGCGGTTCCCAGGAAATTCTCCATGACCTCGCCAAGATTGGAACTCGCGTCGCTACTCTCAAATTCAATCAGCGCGCACCAGTCATGGGGGTCGTCGAGGAAATCGATGGCGCCCTCGATATGGCGCACGGAAATCTCGATGGCGATGCGCGGGATGAGCTCGAACCCTGACACGGTATCGGCGCTGGCCTCGCGGGCACGGCCGAGCACTTCGAGCACACTGTCGAGGTCCTTCAGTGCGATGAACGCGGTGTGACGGGAGCGCGGCTTGGGGAACATTTTGACCACCGCGCCGGTGATGATCCCAAGGGAACCTTCCGCGCCGATAAACAGATGCTTGAGGTCATAGCCGGTGTTGTTTTTGCGCAACCCGGTCAGCCCGTCCCAAATCCGCCCGTCGGGCAGAACCACTTCGAGGCCCAGGGTCAGCTCGCGGGTATTGCCATACCGAACGACCGCCGTGCCGCCGGCATTGGTCGAGAGATTGCCGCCGATCTGGCAGGAGCCTTCTGCGCCCAAACTCAGCGGAAAGAGCCGGTCGTGATCATCGGCGACGTTCTGCAGGTCGGCGAGGACGCAGCCTGCATCCATGGTCATGGTGAAATTTGCCGGGTCGACAGCCCGAACATTGTTCATGCGCGACAGGCTGACGATGATCTCACCGCTGGCCACCGCACCACCGCAAAGTCCGGTATTGCCGCCCTGGGGCACAATCGCGACCCCGGCTTCGTAACAGGCAGTCAGGACTTGCGAGACTTCTTCGGTGGACGCAGGCCGGACCACGCAAGGTGTGACACCCCGAAACAGCCCGCGCTGCTCTTCGAGATAGACCTCCATATCCGCGGGATCGGTGATCATCCCGGCAGCACCGACAATCGCTTCCAGAATGTTCAGGAAACCATCGGGGAGAGGGATTGATTTTGTTTGGGCAATTTCGGTCATAGGGCAAGATTTAGACCGGGATCGTTCAGGCGGCAACCACGTTGGACGGGGTGTCTCACCGGTTGTGCGCTTCCGCCGCGCGGCGTAGCCGGTCATTGATGGCCCGACCGAGCCCTGTTTCTGGGATGGGCTTCACCGCGATGGCCCGGTGGCCGGGCGTATCCAGGGCGCGCAGGGCGGCAAACAGGTTTGCCGCGGCCTCTGTCAGGTCGCCGGACGGGCTGAGGCTTTGCGTGCAATCCGGAGTGTCTGGCCCGAACCCCAGAAGTGCCTCATCGGCAGCAGCCTCGGTGGCGTTCATGCGGACCGGGATGGAGGGCGCGTAGTGTCGGGCGAGTTGTCCCGGCGAACGTGGCGCCTGGCCTTCTGCGGGGCGGGTGGCGTCATCAATTCTGCCCAGCACGGTTTCGAGCTGCTCTAGGGTCACCGCGCCGTGCCGCAATAGAGCCGGACGGTCCCCGCATAAATCGATCACGGTGGATTCGAGGCCGACCGCGCAGGCCCCGCCATCGAGAATGATATCGACTTTCGCCCCCAGGGATTGCGCCACATGGGCCGCCAGCGTGGGGCTGACTTCGCCTGCGGCATTGGCACTGGGAGCTGCAATAGGACCCCCGAAACGTTTTAGCAGATCGCGTGCGAGCAGGTGCGCCGGGGCGCGCAAGGCCACAGTGTCGAGCCCGGCGCTGACCAGCAGGGACAGTCCGCAATCGGCGCGCCGGGGTACGACGAATGTCAGCGGTCCGGGCCAGAAGGCCTGGGCGAGTTGTTCGGCCCGTGGGCCCATCTCGCCGAATGCGGCGGCGCTTTCCAGATCAGGTACATGGACGATGAGCGGGTTGAAGCTCGGGCGGTTCTTGGCTTCGAAAATGCGTGCCACTATATGGTCGTCGCGCGCATCGGCCCCCAGCCCGTAAACGGTCTCCGTGGGAAAGGCGACCAATCCGCCTGATCGCAGGCGTGCCGCAGCGTCCGACAGGCTGTCATCGCTCGCGGGTAGAATGTTGGCGGGATCCGTCATGCGGTCTGTATGCCGCACTGATGAGTAGCGGTCCAGAAGTTGGTTGGTGCGAGGATATTCACATCCTTCGAGACGGGCCCTTGTCCTGCGGAGCCGCCGCAGGCGGCGTCTCGAAGGAGGCGTAGGTGGGCTCTTTACCGGCGCCCGAAAGCGACAAAACCCGGATTCAGGAACTTCGGCGTCTTTCCGTAATTGAAAATGCTGCCGTCCATCATGGTCAGGGACCCGCCGGCGGCCAGAACGATGGCGTGGCCCGCGCCGGTGTCCCATTCGCAGGTCGGCCCGAAGCGCGGATAGATATCTGCCGCCCCTTCGGCCAGACGTCCGAATTTGAGGGCGCTGCCCTGGGAGATTCGGTTCCGGACGGTTTCGTACTTCAGATATTCTTCCAGGCTTTTGTTGATCGAGTGGGACCGGCTGACCAGCACATCCAGACCGTCTTCAGGAACATCCCGGCAGGCGATCGGGCGTTCGGGCTTGTCTCCCTCGATCAGGGTAGCGCCGCCATTCAGAGTGCCCGCATACATCAGGTTCAGGGCTGGGGCGTAGAGCACACCGAAAATCGGAATGTTGTTCTCGATCAGCCCGATATTGACGGTGAACTCGTCATTGCGTTTGAGAAATTCCCTTGTGCCGTCCAGCGGATCGACAACCCAGAACCGGTCGCCGATCTCGGTCGGGCTTGAGCCTTCGGCATGCTCTTCCTCGGAAACCACAGGGATGTCGGGCGTCAGGGCGCGCAGGCCGGGAAGAATGATCGCCTCTGCGGCGGTGTCGGCCAGGGTGACGGGCGAGCCGTCATCCTTGCGCTCGCTGTCAAAATCAGTGCGATAGACCACCATGATGGCGTCACCCGCCGCATAGGCGATGTCACGCACCGCGGGTATCAGGGCTGCGGTATCGATTGGGATTCTCCCCGGTTCGGGCAGACGGTGCCTATTCGGCGGCCATCTGCTGGTTGGCGAACGCCCAGATCACATCCGGTGTGGCGGGCATGTCCACGTCGCAAATCGCACCCCCATCCGACAAGGCGTCGACAATGGCACTGATGGTTGCCGCCGGAGCACCGATGGCACCGGCCTCGCCGGTCCCCTTGATGCCGAGCGGATTGGTCGTGCACTTCTCGTTTCGCATGGAGAAGTCGAAGTTGGGAACGTCGGCTGCGCGGGGCATGCGGTAATCGATGAACGAGCCCGAGACCAATTGGCCCGATTCTGAATCATAGACCGTGTGTTCGTGGAGGGCCTGTCCGACACCCTGAACGATGCCCCCATGGACCTGGCCCGCGATCAGCATCGGGTTGATGGTGTCTCCGAAATCATCGACCACCGTGTAGCGTGTGATCGCGGGAATGCCGGTCTGCGGATCGATCTCCATTTCGCAGATATGACAGCCATTCGGGAAGGTCGGCGCATCGGGTTGATGACTGGCTTCGGTGTCGAGACCAGGCTCCATGCCCTCGGGCAGGTTGGCCGGGTCCAGTGCGGCCTTGGCCACTTCGAACAGCGACAAGGACCGGTCGGTGCCCGCCACTCGGAAGGTGCCGTCCGAATACTCGATATCGGCTTCGGCTGTTTCCATCATATGGGCCGAAATCGCTTTGCCCTTCTCCTTGATGGCTTCTGACGCCTTGGAGACGGCCACGCCGCCGACCGTGACGGAACGCGAACCACCGGTCAGTCCCGGCGGCACGATGTCGCTATCGCCCTGAACCATCGTCATCTGGTCGGTGTCGATCCCCAGGCGGTCGGACATGATCTGCTTATAGGACGTGTCGTGGCCCTGACCGTTCGACATGGTGCCGATATAGAAAGTGATGGTTTCATTCTCCGGGTCGATCCGCACATCGGCGACTTCGGCATTGCCGCCGCCGCATTTCTCGACATACGTCGCCATGCCGATGCCGCGCAGCATGCCGCGTTTGGCGCTGTCGGCCTTGCGGGCCGCAAAGCCCGCCCAGTCGGCGCGATCCATGCCGGCTTCCATGATGGCGGTGAAGTTGCCGCTGTCATAGGTCTCGCCGAAGGCGGTGTTGTAGGGCAGCTGGTCGGGCTGGATGAAGTTACGGCGGCGCAACTCGTCCGGGGTCAAATCCAGCTCACGAGCGCATTTATCGACGAGGCGCTCAATGCAGTAAATCGCTTCGGGACGCCCGGCACCGCGATAGGCATCGGTCGGGACCGTGTTGGTTAGGATGCCCTTTACGTTGGCCCAGACGGCCGGGAAGGCATACAGGCCGTTCAGCATGGCTGTGCCGGCTTCGGTCGGAATGAAGGTGCCGAAATGGGAAAGATAAGCGCCGAGATTGGCGTATGTGGTCACCCGCAGGGCGAGGAACTTGCCGTTGTCATCGCAGGCGACCTCCGCCTTGGTGACGTGGTCACGGCCCTGAATATCGGACATGAAGCCTTCGCTGCGGTCCGACGTCCAGCGCACTGGGCGCTTAACCTTCTGAGAGGCCCAGACCGCGAGGGGCTGCTCGGGATGGGTGAAAATCTTCATGCCGAAGCCGCCGCCCACATCACCGGTGACGACCCGGAGCTTTTCCTTGTCGATCTTCAGGATGTTGTCTGCGATCGTATTGCGGATGCCGTGGGTGCCTTGCGATGACGTGTAAAGGGTCGTCCGGTCGCTGGCCGCGTCATAATCGGCGATGGCCGCGCGGGGCTCCATGGCGTTCACCACGATCCGGTTGTTGATCAGCTCCAGAGTGGTGACATGGTTGGCCTTGGCAAATGCTGCCTCGGTCTCGTCCTGCTGTCCCTTGCCCCAGTCGAAGCAAACATTGTTGACGACGTCGTCATGGATCCTCGCCACTCCGTCGAGGGAAGAGCCATACGTGTCGGTTGTGGACGGAAGCACGTTGTAGTCGACTTCGATCAGTTCGGCGGCGTCACGGGCCTGCTCCGGGGTATCGGCAACGATAAAGGCGACGGGTTCGCCCACATGACGGACCTTCTCCTGGGCGAGCAGCGGGCGGTAGGTTTCGCCCCGCGCCGACCCGTCGAGATTGGTGACCGGGAACATGCAAGGCATGGCCCCCAGATCGTCGGCTTTCACATCATCGCCTGTCAGGACCAGCAACACCCCCGGCGCGGCCTTCGCGGCGGCGATATCCATGCCCTTGATCTCTGCATGGGCGTGGGGGGAGCGCAGCACAAAGGCCTTGCTCTCATGCTCGAGTTGAACGTCGTCGGTATATTTGCCGCTGCCGGTGAGCAGGCGGAGGTCTTCGATACGCGTGACGGATTGACCGATGCCGAACTGGCCCATGGGATACCCTTTTCGAGGCTGGAGCGTGAAGGAATGAATTCCACCCGATGATATGCGACCCGGGCGGTGCAAACCAAGCCCCCGGCGACGATTCCTCTGCTATTCTTTCAGCGAATATGAACGAAGCTGATCAAAACCCCGGCACAATCCCGGAAGACGTGTCCGGTTTCCCCGGGCGCTACTGGCACGCCCTGGAAGACGGGCGCATCCAGTGCGATCTGTGCCCGCGATTGTGCAAACTCAACGAGGGCCAGCGCGGGTTGTATTTCGTGCGTGCCCGGACCGACGATCAGATTGTGCTCACCACCTATGGCCGCTCGAGCGGCTATTGCATCGACCCCATCGAGAAGAAGCCCCTCAATCATTTCCTGCCGGGCACGCCGGTGCTCAGTTTTGGGGCGGCGGGCTGCAACCTGACCTGCAAGTTCTGTCAGAACTAGGATATCTCTAAGAATCGGGAGTTCGACCGGCTCACCGATCAGGCGACGCCCGAGGCGATTGCCAAGGCCGCCGTGGCCCATGGCTGCCGGTCCGTGGCGTTTACCTATAACGACTCGGTGATCTTTCTCGAATATGCGGTTGATGTTGCGGCGGCCTGCCGGGAGGTCGGCGTGCGCACTGTTGCGGTGACGGCGGGCTATATCTCGCCGGAACCTCGCAAGGAGTTCTTTCGGGCGATGGATGCCGCCAATGTGCTCGACACCCTGGTGCATGTGAAACATGAGACCGATTGCTGGCTCGAGATCACCAATTTGATCATTCCCGGGGAAAACGACGACCCGCGCGAGCTGGCGGAGATGTCACGCTGGATTGCTAGCGAGCTCGGCCCCGATGTGCCGGTGCATTTCTCCGCCTTCCACCCGGACTGGAAAATGCTCGACACGTCGGCCTCGCCCCACAAGACCCTCGTGACCGCCCGCCAGATCGCCCGGGACGCCGGGCAGAACTATGTCTATCTGGGCAATGTCCATGACAAGGACCGTCAAAGCACCTACTGCCCGAACTGCGCCACGCGCACCATCGGTCGGGACTGATACGAACTTAGCGAATGGCGGGTTACCCCGGTCGGCAATGCCGGTGGCGGGTGCCCGAATTGCGGCACGCGTATCCCGGGAGTGTTCGATGCCCAGCCGGGCACCTGGGGCCGCAAACGCCAGCCGGTGAAGCTGGGGTCGGGATAATTCCCGTCATTGCGAGCCGAAGGCGAAGCAATCCAGATTCAGTGAAACGTCTCAGTGGTGTAGCGCCACAAGCGGATTGAATTGTCCCAGTGGTCCTGGGGCAGGCCGGCCTTGGCTTTCAGGTGGCGCAGGAATTGTTCGGGGTGGGGCACGATTTCTCAGACCTGGGGCAGGAACAACCCGCGTTTCGTTTGCCCGTCCGGGCCATTGGCCTGGAGGATCACGCCATCCACATCCGGCTGCAGCGCGTTGACGGCTTCGGCCTCAGAGCCGAACGCGATCGGGCGGGCGTGGGAAAGAATTAAGACCGACAGGTCGAGTTCAGCGAGCTCGGCCTGGGTGAGTTTGGGAAACGGCGGATCGCCAAAAGCAGCTTTGAACGCGTTGGTGGCCACATCTTCGATCAGGGAGCGGTGGGGCAGGATGCTGCCGATACAGCCGCGCAACCGGTCGCGCTATTCGCGTCCGCCGGTATCGCCGGAATTTCGGATATCGAGTGTGGTGACCCGCAAATCGAGGGCCCGGGCGCGGGTCAGCAAGCCTTTGACCGGGAACCGCCCGCAGGCCTGTTCATCCTCGATCTGCTCCAGGTTCAGGGTTTCCACGTGGCGGCAAAAGCTGTGGTCGCGCTGCCGGGCGCCGTCATAGTTGTGATAGTGGCTGAGGTCCGAGCTGATCACGATCAGGGTTTCCGGCCCGCCCCAAAGCGCCTGCAACAGCGCATTGGTTTCCCTGGGTGAGGGTCCGCCGACGATCACCGGGACCAATGTGAAGTCACCGAGCACAAGCTGCAGGAAAGGCAAATGCACTTCCAGACTGTGTTCGTCCGCATGGGGAATATCGGACTGCTCGACCCCGGGAACTTGCATGGCCTGAGCAATGCCCTCCGCGTCGATCGGAATATCGCCCAGCGGCCTTCGGAACGCGGTGGCGGCGGGCACGCAGAATTTAGGCGCCGCAACCCGGTGGGGCGGACCGAGCAGGACCACCCGGGTGATCTCTTCGGCGCGTGCGGCGATGATCTTATAGGCGTTGCCAGCGATTGGTCCGGAATAGATCAGGCCGGCATGGGGCGCGATCAGGGCTTTGGTGGCGAGGTGATTGTCGCGGGCCTGGGCCAGACAGGAATCCACCATATTGGTCAGCGCGCCGGCTTCTGCGGGATATAATGTGCCGGCAAGAGCCGGGGGTTTTAAAGAAGAGAGTGTTGTGGTTGTCATGGAGATCGCTTGTCTCGGACTCGGAATTGCATATATCGCCAACGGCAAGCATAAGAGTAGCGCGCAACCATGCGCGCCAAAGCCTATTGAAAGGGTGCCACCATGTTGACTGTCTACGGCCTGAAGAGTTGCGACACCACGCGCAAATCCCTGAAATGGCTGGAGCGTCGCGAAGCTGCCCATCGTTTTCTCGATGTGCGTGCCGATGGTGTCGACCACGACAAGCTGACCGAATGGGCGATGGAAGTTGGCTGGGAAGCCTTGCTGAACCGCGGTAGCACCACCTGGCGAGGCCTTGATGAGGTCATCCGGGAGAACGTGACCGAGGATATTGCCTTGCAGTTGATGGTCGATAACCCGACCTTAATAAAGCGCCCGGTCATCGAGACCGGAGCGGCCGTGCTGGTCGGATTTAAGCCAGAGCAGCAGCGCACCCTGGAAGATTTGCTTTAGAGGGCTGCCTCAGCATCCTTCGAGACGCCGGTTTCACCGGCTCCTCAGGATTAGGGTGTGCGCCCACTTAAGATGAAGGGTGTGAAATTTTTTGCCTGGACCTCATCCTGAGGAGCGAGCAACGCGAGCGTCTCGAAGGATGCTGAGACAACAAAAAGCCTGTTTTCAGCCAAAAAAACGTGATCACCTTTCGTTCGCCGCTAAATTCCCGAGTCGCTTTTGGGCCGACCACTAGATTTAGGGTTTTGGGGCACAAAACGGGCACAAAGGTGAAAATCCTGTGCGCGCGCGACTCGTCACTTTCCCGGGATTTACGACCTTATTCCGCTCCGCTGCGTTGACTCAAAGCCCCTAAAGATTACAATGTTCCCTTATTGTTCACGGTGACAGACTTCCAACATTTGGTGTTAACTTGTCGTCACGCCTCCAGATGTTGTGGATTTGATGCGTTTTCCCTTCGAAAACCGTCCACAGGGTGTGGAGGACCTGGGAATTTGTTTGTGAGGGGGCTTGGTAATGGACGGTTCTGCTGGAATTTCGGCTGAGAACGGCGCTGTGGACAAAACGCGCAAAGCTAATGAAACGGAAGATCTGAATTTGTTTGAAACACTCGAAATCGAACCTGAAATTGCTGGATCCGTCGATTCCGTTGCGACTCAGGATGTGGATAACGATCTGGTCGGCCAGGATGCTGAGACCGGCAATATCTACCAGACTGATCGGGTGCGAATTGAGATCGACCCCTCCCGTGACGCATTGCTGACCGCTTTTGGCCGGGAGACCCTCGAAGACCGGTATCTGCTCAACCATGAAAAGGGTTCGCCGCAGAAACTGTTCGCCCGTGTGGCCTGCCACTACGCCGATGATTCCGCCCACGCCCAGCGTATCTACGATTATATTTCCCAGCTCTGGTTCATGCCTGCGACCCCGGTGCTCTCGAATGGCGGCACGGAACGCGGCCTGCCGATCTCCTGTTTCCTCAATGAAGCCTCAGATTCCCTCGAAGGCATTGTTGATCTGTGGAACGAGAATGTGTGGTTGGCATCACGCGGCGGCGGGATTGGCAGCTATTGGGGCAATTTGCGCTCGATCGGCGAGCAGGTTGGCCATAACGGCAAGACCTCCGGAGTTGTGCCGTTCATCCGGGTGATGGATTCACTCACGCTGGCGATCAGCCAGGGTTCCCTGCGCCGTGGCTCGGCGGCGGTTTACCTGCCGATCGATCATCCTGAAATCGAAGAATTCATCGAGATCCGCCGCCCGACCGGTGGCGATCCGAACCGCAAGGCGCAAAACCTGCACCACGGTGTGCTGGTGTCCGATGCCTTCATGCGGGCTGTTGAGGCCGATGAAGAGTGGGCTCTGGTCAGCCCGAAGGATCGTGCGCCTATTGCCACGGTCAAGGCGCGCAGCCTCTGGATCCGTCTGCTGACCGCACGGATCGAGACCGGCGAGCCCTATATTATCTATTCCGACACGGTGAACAGTCAGATCCCCGAGCATCAGAAGCTCGCCGGCCTGACCGTCAAAACATCGAATCTGTGTTCGGAGATCACCCTGCCGACCGGCCTGGACCATCTGGGTAATGATCGCACGGCGGTGTGCTGTCTCTCCTCGCTCAATGTCGAGAACTTCCTCGTATGGAAGGACCATCCGACCTTCATCGAGGACGTGATGCGTTTCCTCGACAATGTGTTGCAGGACTTTATCGATAACGCTGAGAGCACCTTCGACAAGGCCAAGTATTCCGCGGCTCGTGAACGTTCGGTTGGGCTCGGGATCATGGGACTGCATTCGTTCTTGCAGGACCAGAGGGTGCCGTTCGAATCTGCTGTCGCGAAAGCCTGGAACAAGAAGATGTTCAAGCACATTCGCACCCAGGCCGATGCGGCGTCCGTGTTGCTCGCCGAGGAACGGGGCGCCTGCCTCGATGCCCAGGATTACGGCATCATGGAGCGCTTCTCCAACAAGATGGCCGTCGCGCCGACCGCGTCGATCTCGATCATCTGTGGCGGTGCGTCACCGGGGATCGAGCCGATTGCAGCCAACAGCTTCACCCACAAAACTCTGTCGGGCTCGTTCAATGTTCGCTCCAAGGCCCTGAAAAAGCTTCTTGCTGAAAAAGGGAAGGACACGGATGAGGTCTGGTCGTCGATCGTGACCAGCGAAGGCTCGGTTCAGCATCTCGATTTCCTGAGTGATGATGAGAAGGATGTCTTCAAGACCGCCTTTGAAATCGATCAGCGCTGGGTGATTGACCTGGCCGCCGATCGCTCGGAATATATCTGCCAGTCCCAGTCCCTGAACGTGTTCCTGGCCGCCGACGTGGAAAAACGCGATCTGCACCAGATCCATTTCCAGGCCTGGAAGAAGGGCGTGAAGAGCCTCTATTACTGCCGCTCGAAATCGCTGCAGCGCTCCGAAAGTGTCGGCTCTCTGGTGCCGGTGACCGGCGACGAGGAAGCTGATCGCGCCGCGGCCAGCCGCAACGACTACGAGGAATGCCTCGCCTGTCAGTAGGCCGGGCGCACAAATTTTGAAGTAACAACGCCCCGGACCCAACGGTACCGGGGCGGTTTGTCAGAGGAAGAGGAAAGTTCGATGTCCCTGCTAGAAGAGCGCGTACAGTACAAGCCATTCAGCTACCCCTGGGCCTATGACGCCTGGTTGATGCAGCAGCGTGTTCACTGGCTGCCCGAAGAGGTGCCCCTGGCCGATGACGTCAAGGACTGGCACGGCGTCCTCAGCAATGGCGAGCGCAACCTGCTGACCCATATTTTCCGCTTCTTCACCCAGGCCGATGTGGAAGTGAACAACTGCTACATGAAGCATTATTCGCAGGTGTTTAAACCCACCGAAGTGCAGATGATGCTGGCCGCTTTCTCGAATATTGAGACGGTGCATATCTCGGCCTATTCCCATCTGCTCGACACGATCGGTATGCCCGAGACCGAGTACTCGGCCTTCCTGAAATATCAGCAGATGAAGGACAAGTACGACTACATGCAGAAGTTCGGGGTCGCGACCAACCGTGACATCGCCATGACCCTGGCGATGTTCGGCGCGTTCACAGAAGGGCTGCAGCTGTTTGCCTCCTTCGCGATCCTGATGAACTTCCCGCGTCACAACAAGATGAAGGGCATGGGCCAGATCGTCACCTGGTCGGTGCGCGACGAAAGCCTGCACACGGCCTCGATCATCAAGCTGTTCCGCACCTTCATCAACGAGAACCCGGAAATCTGGGACGAGGATTTCAGGCGCGAGCTTTATGTCGCCTGCGAAACCGTGCTCAATCACGAGGATGCCTTCATCGACCTGGCGTTCGAGATGGGGTCCATCGAAGGTCTCGAAGGGAAGGAAGTGAAGGCGTATATCCGCTACATCGCCGATCGCCGTCTCTCCCAGCTTGGCCTGCAGCCGGTCTATCGGATCGAGCAGAACCCGCTGCCGTGGATGGAAGAGATGCTCAACGGGGTCGAGCACGCCAACTTCTTCGAAAACCGCTCCACCGAATATTCCAAAGCCGCAACCCAGGGCACCTGGGAAGAGGCGTTCGAGTAGGCCATTCCCGGCTTTAATGCAACCTCATGCTGCGTCTGACGAAGTATGAGGTTGCGCCCTCGCCCTTCGTCAGGCTCAGGGTGAGGGCGGTCTCACAGCGATTCACCCTCTCATGCTAAAACGGTTGGCATGACCACTGAACAAATCACCATTTTTGCCATTCTGGGTCTCTCGCTCGTCTTCTTCATGTGGGGGCGGTGGCGTTACGACGTGGTGGCGTTTACCGCGTTGATTGTCGCCGTTTTGGGGGGCGTGGTGCCGACCGACGCGGCCTTTGGCGGGTTCGGCCATCCTGCTGTGATCACCGTGGCCACGGTTCTGGTGATCAGCCGTACCCTTCAGGTTTCCGGGGTGATTTCTATTTTCGCGACCGCCGTGGTGCGCTTTGCCAAGGGGCAGGGCAGCCAGATGGCGGCCCTGTCCGGTCTTGGCGCGCTGCTATCTGCCTTCATGAACAATGTTGGCGCGCTGGCACTCCTGATGCCCCTGGCCCTGCGGCTTTCGGACCGACCCTCGGCGGTGCTGATGCCGCTGTCCTTCGCGACCATTCTGGGCGGGCTGGTGACCCTGATTGGCACACCCCCGAATATCATCATCGCGACCTACCGCGCCGATGTGACCGGCACGCCTTTCGGGATGTTCGACTTCGCCTTTGTTGGATTGCCGATTGCCGTGATCGGGCTGGCGTTTGTGCTGCTGATCGGCTGGCGGCTGATTCCCTCGGATCGCACGAGCCGGCGGTCGGCCGAAGAGATGTTCGATCTCGACAGTTATGTTGTCGAAGCCCGGCTGAACGATGATTCTGAATATGTCGGCCGCAAGGTACACGAGCTCGAGCAGCTCGATGAAGACCGCAGCATCGTGGTCGGCCTGCTGCGCGACGAAACCCGCCGCCTGATGCGGATCACCAGCGAATATCTGCGGGCCGGAGATATCCTGCTGCTGCGCGTCGACCCGGCCACGATTGATGAGTTGGTCAAAAAAGCTGGCCTGACGCTGACCGGTAGCGATCACCCTGACACCGACAAGATCCGTTCTGATCAGGTCGGAATCGTCGAAGCCGTCGTCCAGCCGAGCTCGCGGATCGAGGGGCGGAGCGCCATGAATTTGCGCCTGCGCCGCCACTTCGGTGTCGCGCTGCTGGCGCTGGCCCGGGAAGGGGTGCCGATCCAGGAGCGGATCGCGCGGGTGCGCTTCCGCGCCGGGGACGTGCTGCTGCTCCAGGGCGAAGAAAGCGAGCTTCCCGACGCGCTGGCGGAGATGGGCTGTCTGCCGCTTGCGACCCGGAACCTCAATATTGGGCGCGGGGGCAAAGTACTGATCCCGGTGCTCGTCTTTGCGGCCTCGGTTCTGGCCACCGTGATGAGCTGGGCGCCAGTGCATATCGCTTTTGCCGGGGCCGTGGTGGCGCTGGTCCTGCTTGAGCGGATTTCCCCGCGGGAGGCCTATGAGACCATCGAGTGGCCGGTGATCGTTCTGTTGGGGGCGATGATCCCGCTGGGGGATGCGTTGCAATCCACCGGGGGGACCCAGCTGATCGCCGAAAGCATTGTCGGGCTGGCCGGTTCGATTCCGTCTTTTGCCATTCTGGGCATCGTGCTCGTGGTAACCATGACCCTGTCGGATCTGATGAACAACGCGGCCACGGCGATCGTCATGGCGCCAATTTCTGTGGCGATCGCGGGCAGCCTCGGCCTGAATGCGGATCCGTTCCTGATGGCGGTGGCCATCGGCGCTTCCTGTGCTTTCCTCACGCCCATAGGACATCAGAACAACGTGCTGGTGATGGGGCCGGGGGGCTACAAGTTCGGGGATTACTGGCGCATGGGCCTGCCGCTGGAGATCATCATCGTCGCGATCTCGATCCCGCTGATCATGTTCTTCTGGCCGCTCTAGGGTTCACCCATGTGCGGCCGGTACGGATTGTTTCACACCTGGGCGGAGCTGCACGCCGCTTACAGCATGGTGGGCCCGGCCCTCAATTTGATGCCGCGCTACAATATCGCGCCGACCCAGGCGATCATCGCGGTGATCCGGGCGGCCAGTGAGGGAAATGCGGGCGGCAATGGGGGCGACCGCGAGGCCACCGGTTTTCAGTGGGGCCTGATCCCGCCCTGGGCCAAGGACCCGGCGATCGGCGCGAAGATGACCAACGCGCGGTCGGAAACCATCGCCGAAAAACCATCTTTTAAAAATGCCTTCAAGCGCCGCCGCTGCCTGATCCCGGCCAGCGGCTTCTTCGAGTGGACCAGCACAGGCACCGGCCCGAAACAGCCGGTCTGGATCTCAGGCCCGGACGCGGGCCTGATCACTTTCGGTGGGTTGTGGGAAGCCTGGCACAGCCCTGACGGGGGTGAGCTGCAGACCTGCACCATCTTCACCACGACGGCCAACGAAACCCTCAAGCCTTACCACCACCGCATGCCGGTGTTGCTCACCCCGGATTATTTTGATGCGTGGCTGGGGGACGGCCAGGAAAGCCGCGAAGATCAGGACCGCGCGGCGTCCCTGATGGTGCCCGCGCCGGATGATGCGCTGATTGTCCGCCCGGTCGGACCGGCGGTCAGTAATGTCCGCAATGACGGCCCGGAACTGCTCGACGAGGTCTCCCCTGCGGCCATGGCACCGAAGCAGGGGGAGTTGTTTTAGGTCGCCGTCGCGTCGTGGATCGCCTTCCAGACCTTGAACGGTGTACATGGCGTGTCGAGGTGGCGGATGCCGAACTGGGAGAGCGCGTCCACCATCGCGTTCGTGCCCGCTGATAGCGATCCCACCGTTCCGGCTTCCCCCGCGCCTTTGACACCCAGCGGGTTGGTCGCTGTGGGAACCTCGTTCTCCTCGAATTTCACATCGCAGAAATCATCCGCGCGGGGCATGCAGTAATCCATGAAGGAGCCGGCGATGAGCTGGCCAGTTTTGGGATCGTAGGTTTTATCCTCCATGAGGACCTGACCCATGCCCTGGGCGATGCCGCCCATGATCTGCCCGCGCACCAGCATCGGGTTGATGATCGTGCCCACATCATCGACAACGCAGTAATTCACCATCTCGGTCACGCCGGTATCGGGATCGATCTCGACTTCGCAGATGTGACAGCCATTCGGGAAGTTACCGGTTTTCGCGTTATAGGTGCCGGTCTCATAAAGGCCGGGCTCCATATCCTCGGGCAGATTGCCGTCCTTGTAGGCGGCTACCGCGATCTCGTGGGTGGTCAGCACACGATCGGTGCCCGCCACGGTAAACTTGCCCTCGGCGAACTCGATATCGGCCTCGGAGGCTTCCAACAGATGTGCGGCGAGCTTCTTGCCCTTGGTGATGATTTTCGTCGCGGCAAGCGTCATCGCGCTGCCGGTCATGATGGTCGAGCGAGAGCCCCCCGTCCCCATGCCGAAGGCCGAGACATCTGTGTCGCCTTGCAGGATGTTCACCCGTTCCGGATCGACCCCGAGCAGATCCACCATGATCTGGGTCTGGATGGTCGCGTGCCCCTGGCCGTGGCTGATGGTTGAGGCGACGAAGGTGAGATCGCCGGTCGGGTCGAACCGGAATTCGGCGGTTTCCGTCGTGTTGTCCGCGGCCCACTCCAGCGTGTTGGACATGCCGATGCCGCGCAGCTTGCCCCGGGCCTCGGATTCCTTGCGGCGCTCCGGGAATCCCGCCCAGTCGGCCATCTCCATGGCGATATCGAGGTTCTGCTCGAACTCACCGCAATCATAGGTATAGGTTAGGGGCGTCTTGTAGGGCATGGCCGAGGACGGAATGATGTTTTTGCGGCGCAGCTCTGCGGGATCCATGGCGAGCTCGTCGGCGGCCATTTCCACCAGACGTTCGATCATGTACGAGGATTCCGGTCGTCCCGCCCCACGATAGGGAGAGGTGCAGTGGGTGTTGGTCAGCATGCCGGAGATTTCCACATGTGCGGTCGGCGTGGTGTAGACGCCGATGGCGGTGCCGATATGCACCACGGGTGGGGCCGCACCCCGATAGGAAACATAAGCACCCAGATTGCCCCAGCTGCGGATGCGGATGGCCTGGAAGGTCCCGTACGCATCAAAAGCCAGGGACGCATCGACGATATTGTCGCGCCCGTCATCATCGCTGAGATGGCTTTCAGATCGGTCCGCGACCCATTTTACCGGCCGCCCGACGATCTTTGACACCCATGGCATCAGCACCATTTCGGGATAGATCGAGCCGCGCAGGCCGTAGCTGCCGCCGATATCGTCGGTAACCAGGCGAATTTTGGATTCCGGTACCTTGAAGGCCTGGTCGGCGAGGCTCTTGCGGAACAGCCAGGGGCGCTGGAATCCGCAGCGCAAGGTGTAGCGCCCGTCGCCGGGGTTGAAATCGCCGATCACGCCCCGGTTTTCCATGGCGTTGGCGGTCACCCGATTGATCACGAGATGCTGGCTGACAACATGGTCTGCCTTGTCGAAGGCCGCGTCCGTAGCGGCCTTGTCCCCGGCCTCGTAGAAATAGGATTCGTTGTTTGGGCAGTCGTCATATAGCTGTGGTGCGCCGTCCTTGAAGGCCTCGTAGCACGATGTCACGGCGGGCAGGGGGCTGTATTCCACGTCGACCAGCTCGCTGGCGTCCCGGGCCTCAGATTCCGTTTCGGCCACGACCAGAACCACCGGGTAGCCGATGTTTCGCACCCTGCCCACAGCCAATGCCGGACGGTCGGGGATGTACATCGGACTGCCATCGCGTCGGGTGTAATTGCCCATACACGGCACCACGCCCATGCCGTCATCCCGGTAATCCTGCCCGGTCAGCACCGCGTGTACGCCGGGCGCAACCTTTGCGGCGCCTGTGTTGATCGACACGATATCTGCATGGGCGTGGGGTGAGCGCAGGATCACCGCATAAAGCTGGCGGTCATAGTTGATGTCATCGAGATAGCGGCCCTTGCCGGTGAGCAAGCGTGGATCTTCGAGCCGCGTGACGGATTGCCCGATTGAAAACTCACCCATGAAATCTGCTCCCGGTCGATGAAATTTGCGCAACCAAGATGTAACAGTCGCCGCCCCGCCGTGAAACCTCGCAGAAGGGTGGGAAACGGCCGGGGGTCTTGCTAGATTGGGGCACGCGACCCAACGAGAGTGAGCGGCCCATGACCCAATCTTCTGCTGTGATCGAGTCCCCGGACAAGCTGGCGGATGGTTTCAATATTTTTGCGCCGCCGCCGGCTTTCTATGAAAGCCCGTACCCCTATTACAACGCGCTCCGTGAGCTCGAGCCGGTGCACACCAATGCGGACGGCTCGGTCTATCTGACCCGCTACGAGGATGTGCGTCGGGTTTACCGGACCAAGGGCATGACCTCGGATAAGACCGAGATGTTCACGAAGAAATACGGGCAGGGGCCATTGCTCGAGCAGCACACGACATCGATGCTGTTCAGCGATCCGCCTTATCACACCCGTATTCGCAACCTGCTCCGCCATGCCTTTACGCCACGCGCGCTGAAGATGCTCGAACACCGGGTGGTCAATCTGGTCGATGGGCTGGTCGCCGATTGTCAGGAAAAGGGGAGCATGGACCTGGTTCTGGATTTTGCCTATCCGTTGCCCGTCGAAGTGATCTGCTCAATGCTGGGGATTGCGCCGGAAAATGGCGGCGCCCTGCAGGAATGGTCGCGCCTGATCCTGACGCCGCTCGAGCCGACGGCGACCCCCAAAATGATCGAGGAAGGCAACCAGGCCGTTGTCGATTTCTCGGGTTTTTTGTTCGACCTGTTGGACGAGAAAAGGCGCGATATGGCCAAGGGCGTTCGCGCCGGCGATATTCTTGAAGACCTGATCGATTCTCAGGAATCCGAGGATGACCCACTGACCGCCGAAGAGTTGGTCCAAAATTGCATCCTGTTGCTCAATGGTGGCCACGAGACCACGACCAATCTGATAGGCAACGGGATGATGGCGTTGTTCGACAATCCCGATCAGCTGAAATTGTTGCAGGATGATCCGTCTCTGCTCGGCTCTGCCATCGAGGAAATGCTGCGTTTTGACAGCCCGTTGCAGATCGGCAATCGCGGGATCGCCGAACCCTTCGAGGTTGCCGGGATCACGCTCGAACCGGGCACCCAGGTGCTGACCAGCATCGGCGGGGCCAATCATGACCCTGGGGCATTTGACGATCCGGGCCGGTTCGATATTACCCGGACGCCCAACAAGCATCTGGCCTTTGCCGCGGGTATCCACGCTTGCATCGCCGCGCCGCTGGCCCGCATGGAAGGCACGATTGCGATTGGCAAGCTGGTCGCGACTTTTCCGAATATCGAACGCGCCGGCCCCATCTCCCGGGGCGGCCGCGCGCGGTTCCGCGGCCTGACCAGCATGCCTGTGACAGTCTGACGATCCCGCGCGCGTCTTACGGAGTTCCTCACATGATCGACCTGTACACCTCGCCCACGCCCAATGGCTGGAAAGCGGCGATGATGCTCGAGGAGTTGGCGCTGGACTATGTGGTGAAACATGTCGATTTGGCGGCGGGTGATCAGCACAAACCGGAATTTCTGGAGATGAACCTGAACGGTCGGATTCCGGTCATTGTCGATCATGAGGCAGACGGCCTGGCGGTATTCGATTTAAACGCCATTCTGGTCTACCGGGCCGAAAAGACGGGACGACTTCTGCCAGCCGACGGCCCGGCGCGCCACGATGTGATGCAATGGGTGATGTTTCAGGCCAGCGGCATTGGTCCGATGCAGGGACAGGCCGTGACCTTCGAGCGCTATTTCCCCGAGGATGTGCCCGCCGCCCGAACCCGCTATCACAACGAGACCCGCCGGCTCTATGCGGTTCTCGATACGCGACTGGCGGATCGGCAATGGCTGGCCGGGGAATTTTCGATTGCCGATATTTCGAACTGATCCTGGATTCGCAGTCATCGCTGGGCGCGGGTACCCTCCGAAGGCCTGCCGCATCTCGAACGCTGGATGGACCAGTTGCGGGCCCGCCCGGCTTGCGAGCGGGGTCTGAATATCCCACCGTCACCCGGCCGTGCAGATGCGGTGAAAGCGCTGGGCAGCGCGATGACAACAACATGAGCACCACATGACCCCGGAAGACCCCTCGATCGATATCAACGGCATGGCCCATGTGATCCTGACGGTCAGTCAGTTCGACAAGGCCCGCGCCTTCTATTCGCGCCTGTTGCCGGCTTTTAGGATGACCCGTGTCCATGACGGGCCGGATTTTTGCTACCACGTGGGCGCGCGCACGGCGATTGGTGTGCGAAAATGTGACCCGGAATTTGAAGGCGAGCGGTTCGAACAGTACCGGGTTGGTCTGCACCATTTGTGCCTGCGCGCCCGGTCCCGGGAGGATGTCGATAAAACAGCGAGGCTGGTGGCTGAACTCGGCGGCACCATCGTGCGCAGCCCCGAGGAGCGCGACTGGGCCCCGGGCTACTATTACGTGCTTTTTGAGGACCCGGACGGCATCCGCCTCGAGGTCAATCACATCCCGGGCGCGGGGCTGCTGGCACCGGGCGAAAACTTTGGGTCGGGCGATGACTACGTGCGCTTCGAAGGAGAGGACGTGGTCGAGCGGAATTAGGCGGTTTCCACGCGGGCTTCTTTGCATGTCATAGTTTTTCAGACGGCGACGCTTGAGCGCGCCGTCTTGTTGAAACAATCAGACGTGTAGGAGAAAAGCTATGTTGACCGCACATAATCCCTAGACCATTGCCGCCCCCGTTGCCTTTTACAGCCAAGGCATCGAAGTCCCTGCCGGTGCCCGCACGTTGCATATTGCTGGCGTCGTTGGCATCACCCCGGAAAAGTCCGTTGAAATCGGGTTTGAAGCTCAGCACCGGCGGATCTGGCTGAACGTGATTGAGGTTCTCAAATCGGCAAATATGGGCGTCGAAGACCTGGTGCGTCTGAACGTGTTTTCGCTTCAGGCTTCTGATGTGTTCATGGTCAGCGAAGGACGTCAGGAGTTCCTGGGTGGCCAGAAGCCGGCCTCGACCTATCTAGCGGTGTCCGGTCTGGCCCGGCCGGAATTCCTCGTCGAAATGGACGCCACGGCCTGCAAAGTAGATTAGTCGCCAAAGGGCCCGGGCCACGTGCCTGTGCCCGTGACGGCGCGACGGTGCTAGTCAGCGAGCATGGACATCGCAGCCTGTCGGTCGCCCGGTTTCAGGCCCAGAAACAGTTTCCGCGCCTTTGCGATCTCCTGTTTGGAGCCACTTTCCGAGGCGGCCTTGAGAGCCTGTGTCGTTGGGTGATCAGCCCCGCAAATGAAAGCCAGCGCGCCAGCTAATTTTCCCATCGCCTCGCGATCGATTGTTACGTCTGCCATTGGGGTGCGTCTCCTGTGTGATCGGCTGTGCGGTCGTGTGCTGACTTTGAGTTCGGGTCGGTGCTTTGGAAGTTCTGGCAAAACCCCCAAATTTAAAATTGGGTTCGATATTAACAAGATCACCGAAATTTTAGATGATGATCGTGTTCGGCTCCAGGCCCAGCAAGGTTCGTCCGTAGAGTTCTGCGCTGGGCTCCAGCATAAGCAGTCCGTGCATGTTTATGGCGTGTAGAGCCCGTGAGGTTTGCTGGATCGGGTTGCGCAGAGACAGGCCCGATCCGCCACTCGAAAGGAAGAGCTTGTCGGCGCCTTCAAGGATCATGCGCGTCCCATGGGAGCAATCCATCTGCATGCGGCCGCGCATCTCGATGGTCATCGCTTCATTGTTTCGCGCAAGCCTGTCGATCTCATCTGCCGCGCGGTAGAGCAGCAACTCTCCCGCGTCGATGGTTGAAGCCGCCGTGGCGTAGGTAATATGCGTCGACGACCATTCGGTCTGGGTGTGTTCGGTGTAGGCGACCTTTTTGTCTTCTATGTTCGTACGGAACTGCTTAATCGCCATGCGGCCGAGCCCGATGACGCCGCCGCAAAGCGCCAAAGCCAGCACCGGCACCGCTTCACCGCGATGGATCCAGCTAAGCTCGCCGGACGCCAGTCCGGGCGTGTTGCGGTTGAGGAGGCCGATCAGCGACAGGTATCTGTGGGCCGGGATTTGGAGGTTTTCCACGGCCAGGGAGCAGCTTCCCGTTCCCTGGAGGCCGGCGACATACCAGTCATCCTTGATGTCCACCTCGCTGGTGGGGATGAGGAAATCCGCAAGATCGAGATACTCGTCATTCTCGTCGACAACTTCGGCGCCGAGGAGCAGCCAGTTTGATAACTGGCAGCCTAACCCGAAAGGCCAGAACCCGTTCAGAACATAAGTGCCGTCGGACTGACGTACCGCCTTGCCTTTCGGGGTGAGGACGGCGGAGACCATGGCGTTGGGGTCGTCCTTGTAGACGTCGTCCTGCGCGGCGGTGGGGAAATGCGACAAAAGCCAGCTATGGACCTGCATGACCCCCAACACCCAGGCTGAGGCCGAACAACCTTCAGCAACGGCGGACACGTCATCGAGATGCGCCCGCATTGAAAGTTCATGGCCCCCGTTTCGGCGAGATTGAAGGACCCCCAGGAGGCCTTCCTCACTGAGCCGGGCGAGGTTTTCCTCGGGCACGCGGCGCATTTCCTCGGTCTGGGTCACGCGTGATTTGAGTTCCTCGGCCACATTCTTCGCGCGCGCGGTCAAATCGGCGATGGTTTGTTCGAAGTCCGGTCCTGAATCAGGCATGTCTCATTCCCTCGCGTTCTAAGGCACTCGAGAAAAACACCTGAGAGTCGCCACTGAATACCATCATGTAAGTAGGTCCGGCCCGTGTTGACGCGTAAACGGCCCGCTGGTCGTTCGCGATGAACTACAGAAGTTTCCAGCCGTAGATCGCGGTTATGGCGAGTGTATAGGTCGCCAGAAGGACCACATTGATGGGTTTTCCCGAAAGCTTGGGCGTTGAGATCTGAGACACATTCAAGGCCGCAAGTCCGAGCCCGACCGCATAGAGAATGATCGCAAATACATTCGGACCAAACAGACCTTCAAACAGAAACAGGAAGACCAGGGCGATACTGTTGTTGTCGATCGCTAGCCCGGTGTATTTCGAGCCGTCGGCGAGGCCAAAGGTGCTGAAATAGCTCAACCTTATGGCGCCTGCGGCAAGCATTAAAAATGCTCCCGGCAGGAAAACCGGGTCAAATTTTCCGTAGCTCATCAGCAGGAGGGCAGGCGTGATGCCGTAGCTCACGATATCGATCAAAACATCGAGCTGGCCGCCGAACTGACCGTCTGAACCGGATCGTCCCTTCATACGGCGTGCAATCAGTCCGTCGGCCCAGTCAAAGGCCACAGCCCAGATCATTGCGATCATTGCAGCCGGATAAACACCCAAAATAATGAAGTAAATTGCAATAACCGTACTCAAAAGTCCGGCTAAAGAACAAATATTTGGAAGGTCCCATGCGTAGGAAATAATCAGGCCATTTTGTATTTTTTTGGGATTTTCGATATCTGATTTCATTCTATTTCCTGCAGGGCACGTATCTATTTATAATTATTAGGACTATATATTATTATTAACCGAACCAGGATCATAAATATTTATGGTTATTTATACCGTTGGCACCTTTGATTTGCTCCATGTGGGGCATTTGGCTCTGCTGAACCACTGTCGAAGTCTGGGTGACGTGGTTGCCGTTGGTGTGGCCTCCGATGACGTCGTTAATCGCTATAAGCCCAATGTCCCTGTTATTCCGCTGGATCAACGGGTTGAAATGCTCGAAGCATTGCGGTGCGTCGACATAGTGCGCCCCTACTATGAGCTCGAATACGTTACGGGTTGTAAGGCAGTGAAAGCCGATATTTTCGTGACCGGCGAAGACTGGGGCCGCAACCGGCATAATCTTGACGTGGAATCCTATTTGCACGCTGGCGGCAAGAAGATTGTCCAGGTCCGATACAACCCTCGAACCTCTTCGACGACGATCAAGAAAACAGCGATTTCTCAGGCGCCTGTGCACTTACAGGCCGCGTAGGCTGAAGTCCGGTTAGGACTTCAGGCGGACAACGAATGGCGCCGCCCGTCGCAAAATCAAGAACAGACCCCCAGCCAAAGACACTGGGAAATCGACCGAAACACCGTGGAGTGCTAGGTTTCCAGACCAGTGAGTTGCAGCCTCTCTCGGGGCTGTGGAAACCAAATAATTGCCACGGTATGTGGAGGAGGAAGAGACAATGTTCTCACACATTATGATCGGCGGAGATGACCTTTCCGTTTCGAAGAAATTCTACGACGCGACCTTTGCTGCCATCGGCGTGGCGGAAGGCACGATCGATCCAAAGGGCCGGCTCTTCTATCGCACGCCCACCGGCGTATTTGCTGTCTCAGTGCCGATTGATGGCGAAGCAACGACGGGCGCGAATGGGGGCACGATTGGCTTCACCTGCGTAAGCCCTGAAATGGCAGATGCATGGCACGCCGCAGGTGTCGCCAATGGCGGCACGACCTGCGAAGACCTGCCAGGCTGGCGCGAGGGCGCGGCAGGCCAGGTCTATCTCGCGTACCTGCTTGATCCGTTCGGCAACAAGCTGTGCGGGTTGCACCGCTAGCTAGACTGATTGCCGCCTGACCCGCGTCAGACGATAATAATTCCCAAAGCTAACGGGCCGCTCCTTTCCATATCGGGGCGGCCCGTTTTGTGTGTCTGAACTGCTTGTTCAGCCCATCAGATGTCTGAAAGTTTTTCCCACCACAAGGTGCGTCGCTCGGCCGGTTTGTCGCCGTAAGCTTGCATTGGGGGGCGCAGAACCATCAGGTCATCTTCGAAGGTCACGTCGCGGATTTGCTCTGTCTCCATGCGGGCGGGGTCAGAGCAGGCGTCCACCTTGGTGATGAGCGTTTTGCCGTCGAACGTGTAAAGCCCGGTGTAGCAAGAGTATTCCCGCGTCTCGCCGTCGGGAATTTCGACCCTTGCATCCGTGATCGCGGCGGACAAACGACCTTCCTCGGTCAGCACCACGCGCCCAATGAAATTGCCGCGGCCATACGGCGGCGTGGTGAGGTCACCGTTTGCGTCGACAGCTTCAACGCGAACAAGCGCCCAGGTTCCAATATGTTTCGTCACTGTGATGAGTCCCGTGTTGCGGAAATATTCGGCATACCCAAAGTATAAGCTGAGCTGGTGAGCGCGCAAAGTTGAATAAGCCGGGGCTGCTCGCGCTATAGTTCCGACAGGGGAGAAGACGCCATGTCAGAAAATCAAACACCGATCATTGACGCGCAAGTGCACGCTTATGAGGCCGACCGTCCGGGCCGGCCCTGGGCGGCCGTGCTCACCGGGCCGCCCTCGGCCAATGGCGAGGAGATGGTGGCCGCGATGGACGCAGTGAGCGTAGACGGCGCGATCCTCGTCTCGGCCTACACCATGTACCGCTACGATCCGAGTTTTGCCCTTGAGGTGGGTGCCGCACATCCCGGTCGGTTCGGGCTGGTTTCGCCTTTCGATGCTGCAGACCCTGCGATCAGCGATAAGATCGCCGACTGGGCCGCAAAGGATGGCACCGTCGGAATTCGCCTGCTGCTTGCCCACGGCATTTCTGATGACGCCGGTGAGGCCGGGATCGCCCGCCTACTCGAAGCGGCCCGACGTCACGATGTTCCGGTCAACGTCTACTGCACCCAGCGGCACGAGCAAGTTGCAGAGCTCGCTAGGCGGTTCCCCGACGTCTCCATGGTGGTCGACCATATGGGCCTCGTTCAGCCGTTCCACCCTCCGGCGCCAGAGGACGGCTGGGCCGAGCTGCCAAACCTGTTGGCCCTGGCCGAGTACGCTAACGTCACCGTCAAGATTAGTGGTGCGGGCACGCTGGCGCGCGAAGCTTTTCCCTATATCGATATTCGTGATCCCGTAAGCCGTATTATCGAGAGCTTCGGCCTCGGGCGCTGCATGTGGGGAACGGACTGGACCCGTGCGGTCGAACTTTTGAGCTATGAGCAAGGTGTTGAGGCGTTTCGCCAGGATGATTGGCTGTCCGACAGTGACCGCGCCGCGCTGATGGGCGGCAACGCCCAGCGCATCTATAGCTGGGCGCCGGGTGCGGCCTAACCGAGCGCTTATTCCGTACTGTCTGACGTCAGTCGTCCCCTCACGGGGGCGTGGATTGAACATTAACGACCCAACCCTGCCGGTCGTTTTCGACGCGCTTGGGGCGGATGCCTATGCGGGCAATTTGCGCGCACTGGCGCCGCGCGGCTGGTTCGTGAATTACGGCCACGCGTCCGGGCCGCCGCCGATCGACGCGCTGGAGCTCAACCAGAAGTCCCTGATCTTCACCAAGGCGTCGATGAAGGACTATACGGCGGTGCGTGCGGAACGTGACGCGATGATGGCCGAAGTTGTGGCGGCACTCGCCGCCGGCCTGGTGAAGGCGAACATCACCGGCACCTATGAACTTGCGAATATCGCTGAGGCCCATGCGGCCCTAGACTCGCGTATGACGACCGGCGCGCTGGTGGCGGTTTTCGAGGATTAATCCCGTGTGACCGCGGTCAATTCAGGTTGTCTTTTTTGCCGTTATCTTCAATGATGAAAAACATCGAGTAGATGGCCTTGCACA